>Ga0308159_1001788_pt1 | contig 28227 bp, 25 predicted proteins | sample PhyCR1_FD_201040 | JGI IMG/M metagenome (GOLD analysis project Ga0308159, IMG submission 201040) | Phyllosphere microbial communities from UC Gill Tract Community Farm, Albany, California, United States - DLSLC.R1 | ecosystem: Host-associated > Plants > Phyllosphere > Unclassified | place: USA...
AGGAAGTGATGCTTGAGGTAGCTGGGGCTGAGGTTTTTCATGTGCGCTAGTGTGGCGTTCGAGGGGCGAACTGACAAGGTGGAGATGTCTGGGTAGTGCTGCAAATAACCGCGAGCAATGCTGAACCCTGTGGGAGCGGGCTTGCCCGCGATGGCGTCAGGTCAGTCGCCATGGATGTTGGATGTGCCGGCCCCATCGCGGGCAAGCCCGCTCCCACAGGGTTTTGTGGTGTATTCAATTGCTGGAGAGTTTGTCGCCGCGGGCAAATTTCCAGGTGCGGATGATTTCCAGACGATCGACATCCGACAGATCGCCGGTAAACGGCGCAAACGGTGCCGCCAGCCTGACGATTCGCTGCGCGGCCTGATCCAGCAGCGGCTGGCCGGAGGATTCCAGCACCAGCACTTCGTACAGCGAGCCGTCGCGGTTGATCGAGACCATCAGGCGCAGGTTGCCGTAGATCTGCTTGCGCCGCGCTTCTTCGGGGTAATTGAGGTTGCCGATGCGTTCGACCTTCTTGCGCCAGTCATCCTTGTACCAGGCGCCCTTGTCGCGCATGGTCGAGGCGGCGCTCAAGCGGTGGATGCGCGGGCGTTTGGCGTACAGCTGTTGTTCCTTGGCCAGTTCGGCTTCAAGGCTGGCGATGTCGCTGGACAGCTGCGAACTGTCGAATTCCGGCGCGTCGACGGTCGGTTTGACCTCGGTCTTGCGCTCTTCCTTCTTGGTCGGGGCCTTTTTCGGCTGCGGAGCGACGGTGGTCACCGCGGCCTTGGGCGCGGCCTCCCGGACTTCGGCCCTGGCAGCCGGTGGCGGGGTGACCTTCTTGACCTGATTGTCCTGGAACGGCGCCACTTCGGTGGTCTTGGGCAGCGCCTTCTTGTCCAGCGTGCCGCTGCCCTCCTGGTTTTCCTGAGCGAGAAAGTCAGCCTTCTGTGGCTTTTTTTCGCTCTTGAACGTGGCGAGGGTGATTTCCAGGGTTTTGCTGACCTGTTTCGGCTCGACCATGCTGAAGCCGACACCGAGCAGCAGCGCCAAATGGATCAGCGCCGCCAGAAACAGGGTAAAGCCAAGGCGATCAGCCGGGCGCACGCCACGATGGGCGAGTTCAGCGGGCAGATCGGACGGGAGGGTCATGACAAAAAAACCAACATCGCGTTTTTCAGAGGCTGCGCATGATAACGCAATGTTGGTTTCGCGCCTTGGGCTTCACGCTTCAAGCGACAGACTGCATGTGACGTGCATCAAGCTTGTGGCTTTTTGCCGGCCGCTTGCAGCTTCTTCTCGATCGCATCCATCAACATGCCGCCAATGTCGGTGCCAAAAGCGTTGTCGATTTCGCGGATGCAGGTCGGGCTGGTGACGTTGATTTCGGTCAGGTGCTCGCCAATCACGTCCAGACCAACGAACAGCAGGCCTTTCTCGCGCAGGGTCGGGCCGACCTGAGCGGCGATCCAGCGGTCCTTGTCGGTCAGCGGACGCGCTTCGCCACGGCCGCCGGCGGCGAGGTTGCCGCGGGTTTCACCGAGGGCAGGAATCCGCGCCAGGCAATAATCCACCGGCTCGCCGTCGATCATCAGGATGCGCTTGTCGCCATCGACGATGGCCGGCAGGTAGCCCTGGATCATGATCTGCTGCTTGCCGTGCAGGGTCAGGGTTTCGAGGATCACCGAGAGATTCGGGTGGCCAGCGGTGTGACGGAAGATCGACGAACCGCCCATGCCGTCCAGCGGTTTGAGGATCACGTCGCCGTGATGATCGGCAAACTGGCGCAATACATCCGGGCGACGGCTGACGATGGTCGGCGGTGTGCATTGCGGGAACAGCGTGGCGAACAGCTTTTCATTGCAGTCGCGCAGGCTCTGCGGCTTGTTCACCACCAGCACGCCGGCGGCTTCGGCCTGTTCCAGCAGGTAAGTGGAATAGACGAATTCCATGTCGAACGGCGGATCCTTGCGCATCAGGATCACGTCCAGGTCGCTCAGCAGCTTGTCCTGCTCGGCGTCCAGTTCAAACCATTTTTCCGGGTTGGCGAAGACTTTCAGCGGCGCCATGCGCGCGCGCGCCTGACCTTCGGCCTGATACAAATCCTTCTGTTCCATATAGAACAGTTCCCAGCCGCGCTTCTGCGCCGCCAGCAGCATGGCCAGCGAGCTATCCTTTTTATAGGAGATGCTGGCGATAGGGTCCATGACAATCCCGACGCGAACGCTCATTGGGTTTTCCTCGAAAATTGGCTACCGGATCGGTATTGAAAAAGTGCCGCCAGAGTGGCGCCGGGCGGGTTTTCGGTCAAGGAAAAACCCGTCGATAGATTGCATCTGGAGACTGTGCTAAAAAGGCTGGCAGAGCGCGCCGACCCTTGGGTATCAAGGGTTTGAGGCCATTATTGAGTGCAAAACGGACAAATTGATTCGCAAAGGCGACGGTAGAGCCCTCTTATGGAACAGCAGTCCAGCGCCTTGAAGGTCATGGTGATCGACGACTCGAAAACGATTCGCCGCACCGCCGAAACATTGCTGAAGAATGTCGGTTGCGAAGTGATTACCGCCATCGATGGTTTCGACGCCCTGGCGAAGATCGCCGACCACCATCCTGGAATCATCTTTGTCGACATCATGATGCCGCGTCTGGATGGTTATCAGACCTGCGCCTTGATCAAGAACAACAGCGCCTTCAAGGCTACGCCGGTGATCATGCTGTCATCAAAGGACGGGCTGTTTGACAAGGCCAAGGGGCGGATTGTCGGCTCCGATCAATTTCTGACCAAGCCGTTCAGCAAGGAAGAACTGCTCAGCGCGATCCAGGCCCATGTTCCGGGCTTCGCCGCCGTTGTGTCGCAGTAAAAAGACTCAGAGACACGCGGCCAGCGGGCCGGGCGTCGACAAGAAAAATGGGGAAAACCATGGCACGTATCCTGATCGTCGATGATTCGCCGACCGAAATGTACAAACTGACCGGCATGCTCGAAAAGCACGGCCACGAAGTGTTGAAGGCCGAGAACGGCGCCGACGGTGTGGCCCTGGCCCGCCAGGAAAAACCCGATGCCGTGCTGATGGACATCGTCATGCCCGGCCTCAACGGTTTTCAGGCGACCCGGCAGTTGACCAAGGACGCTGACACGGCGCACATCCCGGTGATCATCATCACCACCAAGGATCAGGAAACCGACAAGGTCTGGGGCACACGCCAGGGCGCCAAGGCCTACCTGACCAAACCGGTCGACGAAGACACCCTGATCAAGACCCTGAACAACGTACTCAAAGGCTGATCGCGCGATCATGAGCGAATCGCTGACCGCCTTCGAATTGCTCTGGCAGATCGACCAGCGCTGCCGCTTGCTGGCGGCCGACTTGCCGTCGCAAGCGGCACGCGAAGAGCGCTGGAGCGGCATCGGTTTCCGTCTCGGCGAGCACTGGTATGTGGCGCCGATGGGCGAAGTCAGCGAAGTGCTGCATGAGCCGCGCTTCACCCAGTTGCCCGGGGTCAAACCGTGGGTAAAGGGCGTGGCCAATCTGCGCGGGCGGCTGCTGCCGATCATGGACCTGTGCGGCTTTTTCGGCCATGAGCTGTCGCCACTGCGCAAACAGCGGCGGGTGCTGGTGGTGGAGCATGAAGACGTGTTTGCCGGGGTGATGGTCGACGAGGTCATCGGTCTGCAGCATTTTGATCAGCACAGCTTCGAACCGCTGTCGATCAGCAAGCGCCAAGGCTCGAAGGCCGAGTTCGTCAAAGGCTATTTCCGCCGCGAGCAGAACTGGCGGGTGTTCAGCCTGTTTGCCCTGGCGAAGTCGCCGGTGTTCATGAGCGTCGCAATCTGACAGATTCAACTCCGTTCCCTGTGGGAGCGGGCTTGCCCGCGATAGCGTCAGATCAGTCGCTATCAATGTCGGATGTGCCGGCCTCATCGCGGGCAAGCCCGCTCCCACAGGGTAAGTGGAACGTTCCCAAGGCGAGGACCGATGACAACAGCAAAAACAGGCAAGTCGGCAGAAGCGTCGCGCAGTCGCGCGCAGATCATCGTGCTGTTCATCGCACTGATCGTGTTCATCATGCTGCTGTTCGCCAACTTCGCCTACCTCAACACCCAGGCGAACTACGACAAACAGTACATCGGCCACGCCGGTGAGCTGCGCGTGCTGTCGCAACGCATCGCCAAGAACGCCACCGAAGCCGCCGCCGGTAAAGCCGCCGCGTTCAAGCTGCTCAGTGACGCACGCAACGATTTCGCCCAACGCTGGGGTTACCTGAAAAAAGGCGATCCGAACACCGGCCTGCCGCCGGCACCGGCCACCGTGCGCCCGGAAATGCGCGCGGTGCAGCTGGACTGGGAACGCCTGCTGAAAAACACCGACGCGATTCTTTCCAGCGAACAGACCGTGCTGTCGCTGCATCAGGTCGCCGCGACCCTGGCCGAAACCGTGCCGCAGTTGCAGATCGAGTACGAAAAAGTCGTCGAAATCCTGTTGCAACGCGGTGCGCCGGCGGCGCAAGTGGCGATGGCCCAGCGTCAGTCGCTGCTGGCCGAACGCATCCTCGGCGCGGTCAACACCGTGCTGGCCGGTGACGAAAATTCGCAGCAGGCCGCTGACGCTTTTGGTCGTGATGCGACCCGGTTCGGTCAGGTGCTCAACGGCATGCTGCAGGGCAATCCAGCGCTGAAGATCACTCAGGTCGAAGACCGCGATGCGCGCGCCCGGCTGAGCGAAATCTCCGAGTTGTTCCAGTTCGTCTCAGGCTCGGTGGACGAAATCCTCGAAACCTCGCCCGAGCTGTTCAAGGTGCGCGAGTCGGCGACCAATATCTTCTCGCTGTCGCAAACCCTGCTTGATGAAGCCTCGCACCTGGCCACCCGGTTCGAAAATCTCGCGGGCGGGCGTAACACCGACACCATCGGCGGTTACGTGCTCGGCTTGCTGGCGCTGGCCTCGATCATCCTCATCGGCCTGGTGATGGTCCGCGAAACCAACCGGCAGCTGCGCGAGACCGCCGAGAAGAACGAGCGTAATCAGAACGCGATCATGCGCCTGCTCGATGAAATCGAAGACCTCGCCGATGGCGACCTCACCGTCACTGCTTCGGTGACCGAAGATTTCACCGGGACCATCGCCGACTCGATCAACTATTCCGTCGACCAGTTGCGCGATCTGGTCGCGACCATCAACCTCACCGCCGGCCAGGTCGCCGCCGCCGTGCAGGAAACCCAGGCCACCGCCATGCACCTTGCGCAGGCCTCGGAGCATCAGGCCCAGCAGATCTCCGAAGCGTCGACCGCGATCAACGACATGGCGCAATCGATCGATCAGGTCTCGGCGAACGCCGCCGAGTCGTCGGCGGTTGCCGAACGCTCGGTGGAAATCGCCAACAAGGGCAACGAGGTGGTGCACAACACCATTCACGGCATGGACAACATTCGCGAACAGATTCAGGACACCGCCAAGCGCATCAAGCGGCTGGGCGAGTCGTCCCAGGAAATCGGCGACATCGTCAGCCTGATCGACGACATCGCCGACCAGACCAACATTCTCGCGCTCAACGCGGCGATTCAGGCGTCGATGGCCGGTGATGCCGGGCGCGGTTTTGCTGTGGTCGCTGACGAAGTGCAGCGCCTGGCCGAGCGCTCGTCCGCCGCAACCCGGCAGATCGAAACCCTGGTGCGGGCGATTCAGACCGACACCAATGAAGCCGTGATCTCGATGGAGCAGACCACCACCGAAGTGGTGCGCGGCGCGCGACTGGCGCAGGATGCCGGGGTGGCTCTGGAAGAAATCGAAGGCGTGTCGAAAACCCTCGCGGCGCTGATCCAGAGCATTTCCAACGCGGCGCAGCAGCAGACGTCTTCGGCCGGGCAGATCTCGCTGACGATGAACGTGATCCAGCAGATCACCTCGCAGACCTCGTCTGGCTCCACTGCTACCGCCGAAAGCATCGGCAACCTGACGAAAATGGCTAGCCAGCTGCGGCGTTCGGTGTCCGGATTCACCTTGCCGGCGGCGACAGACAAAGCGTGAGTGGAGTGGTTATGGGTGCCCGGCACGACTATGTGGCCCTCGAATGGGTCAAAGGCGCGATCGCCGATACGCTGAAGCAGGCGCATCAAGCGATCGAAGCCGTGCTGGATGATCCGCAGGCCTTTCCGGGACTGGATGAATGCCTGGATTACGTTCATCAGGTGCACGGCAGTCTGCAGATGATCGAGTTCTATGGCGCCGCGCTGCTTGCCGAAGAAATGGAGCATCTGGTCGAAGCCCTGCAACACGACCGTGTCACGCATCGCGATGAAGCCCTGCACCTGTTGCTGCAAGCGCTCGGGCAGTTGCCGATCTACCTCGACCGCGTGCAGAACGCGCGACGTGACCTGCCGCTGGTGGTGCTGCCGCTGATCAATGATCTGCGCAGCGCTCGTGGCGAGAACCTGCTCTCGGAAACCAGCCTGTTCAGCCCGCAATTGCCCGAGCTGGCGCCGCTCAGCGCGCTGGCGCTGGCGCAACTGGAACCGGCCGAACTGCCAAACGTGCTGCGTAAACTGCGGCAGACCCTGCAAATGGCCCTCGTCGGTTTGCTGCGCGAGCAGGATGACCCGACTCACCTCGGTTATCTGGACAAAGTCTTCAGCCGCCTCGAGGCGTTGAGCGGCGATTCGCCGCTTAGCCCGCTGTGGCAGGTCGCGGCGGCGCTGGTCGAAGGCATGCGCGACGGCGTCATCGCCAACAGCCCGGCGCTACGCAGCCTGTTCAAGGATGCCGACAAGGAGCTCAAGCGCCTGCTCGAACAAGGCATGGCCGGGCTCAACCAGCCCGCGCCACCGGAGCTGCTGAAAAGCCTGTTGTTCTATATTGCCAAAGCCGAACATCCCACCGGGCAGATGCTGACCATGAAAGATCACTACTCCCTGGACGACGCGCTGCCCGACAGCGCAATGGTCGATGAAGAACGTGCACGCCTCGCCGGGCCCGATCGCGACGCGATGCGCTCGGTACTCACGGCGCTGTGTGAAGAACTGGTGCGGGTCAAGGAACGCCTCGACCTGTTCGTGCGCAGCGACCGCCAGCACGCAGCAGATCTGGACAGCCTGCTCGCGCCGCTGCGGCAGATCGCCGACACCCTCGCGGTGCTCGGTTTCGGCCAGCCGCGCAAGGTCATCATCGACCAACTGGCAGTGGTGCTCAGCCTCGCGCAGGGCCAGCGCGAACCGAACGACGCGATCCTGATGGACGTCGCCGGCGCCTTGCTCTACGTCGAAGCGACCCTGGCCGGGATGGTCGGCACCGTCGAAACGGAAAGCGCGGAAGACGCGCAACTGCCGACCACCGACCTGACGCAGATTCACCAGATCGTGATCAAGGAAGCGCGCATCTGCCTGCAACAGGCCAAGGACATGATCGTCGATTACATCGACGCCGACTGGGATCGCCAGCAACTGCAAGCGTTGCCCGCGCTGCTGACGCAAGTGCGCGGTGCGCTGGCGATGATTGCCTTGAGCCGTGCGGCGAGTCTGGTCGAGGCGTGCAACGGTTTCATCCGTGAACATCTTCTACTCGATCCGCATGAACCGGATTGGCAGCAACTGGACGCACTCGCCGACGTCATCAGCAGCCTCGAATATTATCTGGAGCGCTGGGGCGACGACCCGCTGGCGCCGAGCGAGCCACTGCTGGATGTAGCGCAGAAGCGCCTCGCCAGCCTTGGCTTCTTTCCCGATGATCACGCCAGTGAATCCCGGGTGCCGGTGCTCGATGAAGTGCTCAGCCCCGGCGAAGCGCTGGTGATGCAGGACCTGCAAACGCTGGACGACCCGGACGTTGTGCAATCGCTGGCCGACGTCCTCGCCAGTCCGGTTTCGGCGGTCAATCCGCCAGCGCGCAGCACCCCGGGTAGCCTGCTGCCGCCGCCCGCCGATGAAGAACCGGTCGATGACGAGCTGCGCGAGGTGTTCCTCGAAGAGACCGACGAAGTGCTCGCCGTCCTGCATGAATACCTGCCGCGCTGGAGCGCCGATCCGCAGGGCCGCGAAGCGCTGAGCGAACTGCGCCGCGCCTTCCACACACTCAAGGGCAGCGGGCGCATGGTCCGCGCGCTGATCCTCGGTGAACTGGCGTGGGCGGTGGAAAACCTGCTCAACCGCGTGCTGGAGCAAAGCGTCGAACCGGGTTCGGTGGTGCAGCGCTTGCTCACCGACACCGTTTTGCTGCTGCCCGAGCTGATCAGCGAGTTCGCCACGCAGCGCCAGCGCCAGCGCAACGATGTTGATCAACTGGCCGCGCGTGCCCACGCCCTGGCCAAGGGCGATGAGCCGCTGGCCGCCGAAGACGTCGACGATGTCGCCGCGCTCGATCCGCTGCTGCTGGAGATTTTCCGTAAGGAAGCCGAAACCCACCTCGCCAGCCTCAACCGCTTCCTCGACCAGGCGGCCGAGCATGTGCCGCTGCCGGCCAGCGATGAATTGCAACGCGCCCTGCACACGCTCAAGGGCAGCGCGTCGATGGCCGGTGTGGTGCCGATTGCCGAACTCGCCGCGCCACTCGATCAACTGGCCCGCGAATTCAAGGCGCACCAGCTGCCGCTGGACCTCGACGAGGTCGAGTTGCTGCTGGAAGCCGAAGGCCTGTTGCGCGTTGGCCTGCGCCAGCTCAAGCATGATCCGCTGGCGCCGATTGTCGGTGCGCAATCGCTGATCAAACGTTCGCAAAGCCTGCTCGCCGAGCGTCTCGCGTCGATCCTCGAGGCGCCGGACACCGGCCTGCGGGTCAAGCGCGATCCGCAGCTGATCAACAGCTTTCTCGCCCAGGGCATGGACATTCTGCTCGACGCCGAAAGCCTGTTGCAGCGCTGGCAGCAGCACCCCGGCGAACGCCAGGAACTGAGCGCCTTGCTCGACGAACTGACGACCCTCGGCGAAGGCGCGCATCTGGCCGATCTGCTGTCGGTCGACGTGCTCTGCGAGGCGTTGCTCGACCTTTACGGCGCCGTCGAAGAAAGCAGTCTGGCGGTCAGCGAGCGGTTTTTCCACGAAGCGCAGCAGGCCCACGAAGCGCTGATCAACATGCTCGACGAACTGGCCGCCGGCCAGGAAATCACCCCGCAGCCCGAGCGGGTACGCGCCCTGCATGAACTGCTCGATGAAAGCCTTGATCCTTCGTCCATGGGCCTGATCCGCAGCGACGGCAGCCGCACCCTGAGCATCCGCGAGCTGGGCAGCGCCACCGCCGAATTGCAGCAATCCGCCGCACCACTGGCGGCGGATGACGAGATCGTCGAGATTTTTATCGAAGAGGCCGTCGACATTCTCGACAGCGCCGGCCAGGCCTTGCAGCGCTGGCTCAATGACCCGGATAACAATGCGCCGCTGCCGTCATTGCAGCGCGACCTGCACACCCTCAAGGGCGGTGCGCGGATGGCTGAGGTCGAGGCGATCGGCGATCTCGCCCAAGAACTGGAAAACCTTTACGAAGGCCTGGCTGATCGGCGTTTCAGCCACAGTAGCGCGCTGTCGCAGTTGCTGCTTAACGGCCACGAACGCCTGGCGTTGCTGGTCGAGCAACTGCAAACCCGGCAAGCGCTGGAACCGGCGCAGGGCTTGATCGAAGCGCTGCGCCAGGCGCGCCATGGCGCGAGCGCCAGCGAAACGCCGACGGCCAGCGCCGACCCAGACAACGCCGGGCACGATCCGGAGTTGCTGGAGATCTTCCTCGAAGAAGGTTTCGACATCATCGAAAACTCCGGCGCCGCGCTGCTGCGCTGGCAAGCCGAGCCGGGCAACCGTCAGGAAGTGGAAACCCTGTTGCGCGACCTGCACACGCTCAAGGGCGGCGCGCGGATGGTCGAGATCGGCCCGATCGGCGACCTCGCCCACGAACTCGAATACCTCTACGAAAGCCTGTCCACCGGCGCCTTGCAACCGTCAACGGAGTTGTTTGCCCTGGTGCAGCGCGGTCATGACCGGCTGGCGCAAATGCTCGACGGCGTGCGCGCCGGGCAACCGTGCCCACCGGCGGACCGCTTGATCAATGCGATCCAGAATTTCAGCCATCCGCTGAGCGCCGAAGCGCCGCCAGTGCTGCCCGTGGCGGCGAAAACCGAACCGACGCCAGCGCCCGCCGAGGCCGGCGCGGACATGGTCAAGGTTTCCGCCGAATTGCTCGATGAGTTGGTCAACCTGGCCGGTGAAACCTCGATCTTCCGTGGCCGTATCGAGCAGCAGGTCAACGACGCCCAAGTCGCGCTGAACGAGATGGAAACCACCATCGAGCGCATGCGCGATCAGTTGCGCCGCCTCGACACCGAAACCCAGGGGCGGATTCTCAGTCGCCAGCAAGTCGACGGCGAACGCCTTGGCTACGAAGAATTCGATCCGCTGGAAATGGATCGCCATTCACAGTTGCAGCAATTGTCGCGGGCCTTGTTCGAATCGGCTTCAGACCTGCTCGACCTCAAGGAAACCCTCGACCGGCGCAACCACGACGCGGAAAACCTGTTGCAGCAACAGGGGCGCGTCAACACCGAGTTGCAGGAAGGCCTGATGCGCACGCGCATGGTGCCGTTCGAGCGCATGCTGCCGCGGCTCAAACGCATCGTCCGCCAGGTTGCCGAGGAGTTGCACAAGGACGTCGCTTTTGTGGTCGGCAACGCCGAAGGCGAGATGGATCGCAACGTGCTGGAACGCATGGCCGCGCCGCTGGAACACATGCTGCGCAACGCCGTCGACCATGGTCTGGAGTCCGCCGAAGTGCGGCTCGCGGCAGGCAAACCGGCGCAGGGGCGGATCACCCTCGACCTGTCCCGTGAGGGCGGCGACATCGTCTTCGATATTCGCGATGACGGCGCCGGGGTGCCGCTGGAAGCGGTGCGGCGCAAGGCGATCAAACGCGGGTTGCTCGCACCGGATGCGGAGATCAGCGACCGCGATGTCTTGCAGTTCATCCTGCAGCCGGGGTTTTCCACGGCGGAAAAGATCACCCAGATTTCCGGACGCGGCGTCGGCATGGACGTGGTCCACGAAGAAGTGCGTCAGTTGGGCGGCAGCATGAGCATCGATTCGGTGCCGGGGCAGGGCGTGCATTTTCGTATTCGTCTGCCGTTCACCGTGTCGGTCAACCGTGCGTTGATGGTGCAGTGCGGCGAGGATCAATACGCGATTCCGCTGCACACCATCGAAGGCATCGTGCGCGTGTTGCCGAATGATCTGGAAGGGCACTTTCGTCAGGACCCGCCGCGCTATCACTACGCCGGGCAGACCTATGAACTGTGCTACCTCGGCGAGCTGCTGAAAACCGCGCCCCGGCCAAAACTGCTCGGGCAGAATCTGCCGCTGCCGGTGCTGCTGGTGCACTGCAACGACCGGCGCATCGCCGTGCTGGTCGACGCCATGGCCGGTACCCGGGAAATCGTGGTGAAGAGCCTCGGCCCGCAGTTTGCCGCGTTGCAGGGCGTGTCCGGCGCGACGATCCTCGGCGATGGCCGAGTGGTGCTGATCCTTGATCTGCTCGCGCCGATCCGGGCGATGCAGGCGCGGGTGGCGCAGCCGCAGGCACTGAGCGACCTCGACAGCGAACCACAGAAACCGCTGCTGGTGATGGTGGTCGACGACTCGGTGACGGTGCGCAAGGTCACCAGCCGTTTGCTCGAACGCCACGGCATGAACGTGCTGACCGCCAAGGACGGCGTCGACGCGATGCTGCTGCTCGAAGAACACCTGCCAGACGTGATGCTGCTCGACATCGAAATGCCGCGCATGGACGGCTTCGAAGTCGCCACGCAAGTGCGCAACGACGAACGCCTGCAGCACCTGCCGATCATCATGATCACTTCGCGCACCGGCCAGAAACACCGCGACCGTGCGATGGCCATCGGCGTCAACGATTACCTCGGCAAGCCGTATCAGGAATCGGTGCTGCTCGAAAGCATTGCCCACTGGAGCAACAGACATGCATGAACACGGGCACTCGTTGCGCAGCAGCCAACTCACCGGCCTGTTGTTGCCGCTGGCGGACCGCAACCTGATCCTGCCAAACGTCGCCGTCGCCGAACTGATCGACTACCAGGCCAGCGCCTTCGACCTCGACACGCCACCTTGGTATCTGGGCCGGGTGACCTGGCGCGAGCGGCAGATCCCGCTGATCAGTTTCGAGTCGGCGTGCGGGCAGAAGATCGTCATTGGCGAACGGGTGCGCATCGTGATCTTGAATGCGCTGGGCGGGTTGCCGGAGCTCAGATTCATCGCATTGCTGGTGCAGGGCATTCCGCGCTCGTACAAACTCGACAGCCAGTTGAGTTATGTCGACGTGCCGCTGTGCGGGCTGGAGCGAGCGGCGGTGCAGGTCGGCGAGCAAGTGGCGAAGGTCCCGGATCTGTTGGCGCTGGAGCAGTTGTTGGTGGAGGCGGGGCTGGTCCATTGATCCGAATGGGTGGTGCTCAGACGGGCCTCATCGCTGGCAAGCCAGCTCCCACAGGGTTTTGTGTGGTACACCGAATTCGGATACAGCTCGGACACTGTGGGAGCTGGCTTGCCAGCGATGGGGCCAGTTGCATCACCAAATTCTTACAGGAAAATCCTCAACTTCTGCAGTGCAATAAACACCCTTTAACCAAGCTGTTTAAAGACACTCAGTGTTACGGCTCACCAGCCTACAAATTCTTGCGCCGCTGCCTACGCATGCACCAGAATCCGCCGGCTTGTGCGCCTTTGGCATGCTGCGTAACTTGATTCCGTCACTGATTCCAGTGATCGGGTTTAGTAGCCCGTCATATTTGGGGCGTATAGCTCATCAGACAGTCAGGTACTCCATACCTGCACTTTATGGTGGTTGTGCGCAGGGCGCCTTCGGGCGCGCCGGTTTCCCAGATCCCCGGTCTACTAACCTGCGCACAGCTGCCTCCACTTCTTTTAGTAGGGAAGCGGTGGCTAGCCCGAATGAGGATCTGGTAAATGTTCAAAGTAACGCCAAACCCGCCGGTCACCGACCCGGCATCCCCCTACGAATCCCCCGATTCAAAGAAATTCCACGAAGCCGGCGAGCGCGCGCTCGACCACTACCTCGGCCCGACCAACGCCGACCTCATGGCCACGCCCTATACCCCCAACACGCTGTACATGGCCAACCCGAATGCCGAAACCGAATCCCTGCTGGCCGACGCCAGCGAAACCCTCGGCTCGGCCACCGTCATGCTCAACAACCACGCGGCCATGGTTGAAGGCACGCACCGCAAGACTGTGCAGGGTATTGCGCAAGTGGTGATGGTCGCTGAGATGGCTGTGAATCGTGTGTTGGACAGGTTGGTGCCGACGGAGTAGCGAAAAAAGCCGACCCTCACCCAGCCCTCCCGAAACGTCGGACCGCCCGGAGGGAGAGGGGGCCGATCGAGGTGTCTGGCGCTATGCATCGACCTGAAATTACCCAGTCGATTATGGATTCGGTAAAGCACCATCAGGTCGGCGTGTCCCTTGAGCATCCCCCGTTCGGTCCCCTCTCCCTCCGGGAGAGGGCTAGGGTGAGGGTGCTTTTGAACGTTACGCTCAGCGTAATGATTCACCACCGTGCTTGATTGATGCCCCCTGCGCACACGCCTACCTTGGCTCCACGACAGCGAACCCGTGGAGTGAGCATGACAACAATAATTTCCCCCGACTCGCGCTGGACGCGGCGGCGCGATGAGAAGCAGCGCCGACTCGACAAGGTGCGCGGGCTGGCCGATGGTGCGGTGTTGCCCAGCGACAAGATCGTCGCCGCGCTCGAAGCGCTGATCCATCCCGGCGACCGCGTTGTGCTGGAGGGCAACAACCAGAAGCAGGCGGATTTTCTTTCGCGTTCCCTGGCCAAGGCTGACCCGGCCAAGCTTCACGACCTGCACATGATCATGCCCAGCGTCGGCCGCTCCGAGCATCTTGATCTGTTCGAACGCGGCATCGCCCGCAAACTCGATTTCTCTTTCGCCGGCACCCAGAGCCTGCGCATCAGCCAGTTGCTTGAAGACGGCCTGCTCGAAGTCGGCGCGATCCACACTTACATCGAACTGTATGCACGGCTGGTGGTGGACCTGATTCCCAACGTCGTGCTCTCGGCCGGGTTCATGGCCGACCGTGCCGGCAACATCTACACCGGTCCGAGCACCGAAGACACTCCGGCACTGATTGAACCGGCGGCGTTCAGCGACGGCATCGTCATCGTTCAGGTCAACCAGTTGGTCGACGACGTCAGCGAACTGCCGCGGGTGGATATCCCCGCCTCATGGGTCGATTTCGTCGTGGTGGCCGACAAGCCGTTCTACATCGAACCGCTGTTCACCCGCGATCCACGCCACATCAAGCCTGTGCATGTGTTGATGGCGATGATGGCGATCCGCGGGATCTACGAAAAACACAGCGTGCAGTCGCTCAACCACGGCATCGGTTTCAACACCGCCGCCATCGAACTGATCCTGCCAACCTACGGCGAATCCCTCGGCCTCAAAGGCAAGATCTGCCGCAACTGGACCCTCAACCCACACCCCACGCTGATCCCGGCGATCGAAAGCGGCTGGGTCGAAAGCGTGCATTGCTTCGGCACCGAACTGGGTATGGAAAACTACATCGCCGCCCGGCCAGACGTGTTCTTCACCGGCCGCGACGGCTCGCTGCGTTCCAACCGCATGGTCTGCCAACTCGCCGGGCAATACGCGGTGGACCTGTTTATCGGCGCGACATTGCAGGTCGATGGCGACGGGCATTCCTCGACTGTCACCCGTGGGCGCCTCGCCGGTTTCGGTGGCGCGCCGAACATGGGCCATGACCCGCGTGGTCGCCGTCACGGCACGCCGGCGTGGCTCGACATGCGCCACGACGACTCGCAGCAACCGATGCTCGAACGCGGCAAGAAGCTTGTGGTGCAAATGGTCGAGACCTTCCAGGAGGGCGGCAAACCGACCTTCGTCGAAACCCTCGACGCGGTCGAAGTGGCGAAGAAAAGCGGCATGCCACTGGCGCCGATCATGATCTACGGCGACGACGTTACCCACCTGCTGACTGAAGAAGGCATCGCCTACTTGTACAAGGCGCGTTCGCTGGAAGAACGCCAGGCGATGATTGCTGCGGTGGCCGGCGTCACCGCGATTGGCCTGCGCCACAACCCGAAAGACACCGAACGCATGCGCCGCGAAGGCTTGATCGCCTTGCCCGAAGACCTCGGCATCCGCCGCACCGACGCCACCCGCGAACTGCTTGCGGCGAAAAGCGTGGCGGATCTGGTCGAGTGGTCCGGTGGCCTGTACAACCCGCCCGCCAAATTCAGGAGCTGGTAATGCACGCATTCAACCTGCACGCACAACCGCTGTCGCTGGCTGATCGCTTGGCCGATCTGGCGGTGGACGCGTTGATCGACGAAGCCGACCTGTCGCCGAAACCGGCACTGGTCGACCGTCGCGGCAATGGCGCGCACACCGATCTGCACCTGGGCCTGATGCACGCTTCGGCGTTGGCGTTGTGGCCGGCGTTCAAGGAAATGGCCGAGGCAGCGCAAGACATTGGCGAAGTCGGTCTGCCGTTGCGCGAAGCGATTGGCCGGATCGGTCGCGAAGGTGAGCAAGCGATGCTCGCGACCACTAACGGCGTTAATACCCATCGTGGCGCGATCTGGGCGCTGGGTCTGCTGGTCACTGCCGCCGCGCTGCAACCGCACTCCATTGCGCTTTGTGCAGCGCGCCTGGCACTGCTCGACGACCGCTACGCACCGAAGCCACTCAGCCACGGCGCGCAAGTCGCCCAGCGTTACGGCGCACGCGGTGCTCGCGAGGAAGCGCAACTCGGCTTCCCCTCGGTGCTGCAACGCGGCTTGCCGCAATTGCAGAACAGCCGCGCCAATGGCGTCGGCGAACAGAACGCCCGGCTTGACGCCCTGCTGGCGATCATGACCGAACTGGCCGACACCTGCGTGCTCTACCGCGCCGGCGAACAAGGTCTGCACGCCATGCAAAGCGGCGCGCAAGCAGTGCTCGACGCCGGCGGCAGTGCCAGCCTGACAGGCCGGCGCCGATTGCACGAACTGGATCAACAACTCATCGCATTGAATGCCTCGCCCGGTGGCGCCGCCGACTTGCTCGCCGCCACGCTACTGCTCGACCGAATCGAGCGCGACGGCATCTATCAGGGAGCGTTTTGATGGAAAGCCTATCGTTTGAATTCCCCGCCGGGCAGCCGCCACGCGGGCGTGCGCTGGTCGGTTGTGTCGGCTCGGGCGATCTGGAAGTGCTGATCGAACCGGGCCTGGCCGGCAAGCTGACGATCAACGTGCAGACCTCGGTCAACGGCGCGCAACAGCGCTGGCAGCATCTGTTTGCGCGGATGTTCGACGGTACCACGCCGCCAGCGATGGCCATCGATATCCACGATTTCGGCGCGACGCCGGGGGTGGTGCGCTTGCGTCTGGAACAGGGTTTCGAGGAGATCGGCCATGACTGACAGCGCCGCGTTGCTCAACAAACACAGCTTCGTCGAACTTGGCGCGCGGCAACGGGCGAAAGCCTTGCTCGACGCCGGGACGTTTCGTGAACTGCTCGACCCGTTTCAACGGGTCATGTCGCCGTGGCTGGAACGCCAGGGCGTGGTGCCACAGGCCGACGACGGCGTGATCATCGCCAAGGGCAGCCTCGACGGTTTGCCAGTAGTGATTGCCGCGATCGAAGGCGCGTTTCAGGGCGGCAGCCTTGGTGAAGTCGGTGGGGCGAAGATTGCCGGCGCGCTGGAACTGGCCGCCGAGGACAACCGAAAAGGCATCCCGACCCGCGCGGTGTTGCTGCTGGAAACCGGTGGCGTGCGCTTGCAGGAAGCCAATCTTGGCCTCGCGGCGATTGCCGATATTCACGCAGCGATTGTCGATTTGCAGCAATACCAACCGGTGGTCGGCGTGGTCGCCGGCAGCGTCGGTTGCTTCGGCGGCATGTCGATTGCCGCGGCGCTGTGCAGCTATCTGCTGGTGACCCAGGAAGCGCGTCTTGGCCTGAACGGCCCGCAAGTGATCGAACAGGAAGCCGGGATCGAGGAATACGACTCCCGCGACCGGCCGTTCATCTGGAGCCTGACCGGGGGTGAGCAACGCTTCAACAGCGGTCTGGTGGATCGTTACGTGGGCGATGACGTGGCGCAGATTCGTCAGCAGGTCGGCGAATTGCTCCAGCAAGGTTTGCCGGCTCAGCCACGCAGTCAGCGCGCCGAGTGGTTCCTGCAACGTCTGGGCAGTCTGAACACTGATCAGCAAATCGAACCCTCGGTGGTTCGCGATCTGTATCAAGGAGAGCGCTCATGAGCGGTTATTCATTGCGCGGTTTGAACTGGTTCAACGCCTTGAGTGCGGGCGCTAAAAGCGTAGAAGGGCTGCCGCCCTCGTTGAAAGTGGCTGACGGCGAACTCGGGCGGTTTATCGCCGTGGTCGCTGACCCGGACAACCGTTTCCCACGCGCTCGCAACGGCGAAGTCGGTTTGCTCGAAGGCTGGGGGCTGGCCAAGGCTGTGGATGACGCGATCAGCGCTGATCGCGATAACGCGCAAAAGCGCCCGATCATCGCCATCGTCGATGTGCCGAGCCAGGCCTACGGTCGGCGCGAAGAAGCGCTCGGCATTCATCAGGCGCTGGCCGGCGCGGCGGACAGTTATGCCCGTGCACGCTTGGCCGGGCATCCGGTGATTGCGCTGCTGGTGGGCAAAGCGATGTCTGGCGCATTTCTGGCGCACGGTTATCAGGCCAATCGTTTGATCGCCCTGCGCGATCCCGGGGTGATGGTCCACGCGATGGGCAAGGCCTCGGCGGCGCGGGTGACGTTGCGCAGTGTTGAAGAACTGGAAGCGCTGGCCGCCAGCGTACCGCCGATGGCCTATGACATTGACAGCTACGCCAGCCTCGGTCTGCTCTGGGAAACCCTCTCGGTGCAGCAGATCGAACAGCCGACCGCAGAGGATCTGGCGCGGGTCAGCGAATGCCTCAAGCAAGCCATTGGTGATATCACCGGCACCGACCTGAGCAATCGCCTCGGCGCCAGCAATCGCGCGGCGTCGAGCAAGGTCCGCGAACTGTTGAGGGCGCAGTGGTGAACCTGCCACTGGCCCACGACCTGCTCTGGGGCATGACCCCGGCGCAGTTGCCAGCGGATGCGCCGCAGTGGGCGATCGATTCGCTGGCCGCCGGGCAACCGGTGGTGGTGCGGCGCGCGCTGAGTGCTGAAGGTCTGGTCGCGGTGGGTGTGCGCGGTTTGCTGCGCGAGCAGCGGCTGGCGGCGTTCATGCGGCTTGATTCGATTGCTTGTCGGGTCAGCCCGGAAGCGTTGTGTCATGTCGACAGCACGCGTGATCTGCCGGTCATGCACGCGCTCAGGCAGTTGCGGCCGATGCTCGATGACTGTGGTTGGGTCTGGGGTGTCAGCGGCAGTGTCGGCTTTGAGCTGGCCAGCGGTTTTGCCGCGATGCACGCGGCCAGCGACCTTGATTTGATCCTACGCACAGCGCAACCGATTACCCGACAGCAGGCACTCGAACTGGTCGCGTTTTTTGATCGCGCCGCGTGCCGGGTCGACATGCAGTTGCAAACGCCATTCGGCGCGGTGGCGTTGCGCGAATGGGCCAGTGCTTCGGCGCGGGTGCTGCTGAAAAATGCGCAACAGGCGCAACTGGTGATTGATCCATGGAACCCGCAGGAGCAGGCAGCGTGAGCAGTCTGCTGGTGTTCCCCGGCCAGGGCGCGCAGCAAGCCGGCATGCTTCAGCGCTTGCCCGGGGAAACGTTGACCGAGGCCAGCGATGTGCTCGGTGAAGATGTCTCGCGGCTCGATTCTGCCGAAGCGTTGCGCACGACGCGGGCGGTTCAGCTGTGCCTGCTGATCGCTGGTGTCGCGGCCTCACGGCAGTTGTTGCAGGACGGGTTGGCGGCGGATTACGTCGCCGGTCTGTCCATCGGCGCCTATCCGGCGGCGGTGGTCGCCGGGGCTCTGAGCTTCAGTGACGCGTTGCATCTGGTCAGCCTGCGCGGTGAGCTGATGCAGCAGGCTTATCCACAGGGCTACGGCATGACCGCGATCATCGGCCTGCAATTATCCACAGTCGAAACGCTGCTGGCGCAGGTGCACAGCGAGGATTCGCCGGTGTATCTGGCGAATATCAATGCCGATAATCAGGTGGTCATCGCTGGCAGTGACCGCGGCATGCAAGCGGTGGCCGAACTGGCGCGCAGTCGTGGCGCCGGTCTGGCAAAACGTCTGGCGGTGAGTGTGCCGTCGCACTGTCCGCTGCTGGACGAACCGGCGCAAACCCTCGCCGAAGCCTTTGCCAGGGTTGAATTGAAAACCCCGAAAATCGCTTACTTGAGCGGCAGTCGTGCGCGGCCTGTGACCAAGGTGGAAGCGCTGCGCGACGACCTCGCCTTCAACATGTGCCGCGTGGTGGACTGGCGCGGCACCCTGCAAAGCGCCTATGAGCGTGGCGTGCGTCTACAAATCGAACTGCCGCCCGGTGCGGTGCTGACCGGGCTGGCGCGCCGGGTGTTCGAGCAGGGCACTGTCACGGCCTTCGACAGTGCCCGCCTCGACACCCTGCAAGCGCTGTTGCGAGAGGAGGGAAACCGCCGACTCTAAACCGCCGCGACTCAAGCTTCGAACAACAAAAACAACATTCGACGATGCACTTTGAGGACTACAACAATGATTATTTACGGTGTGGCATTTCTCGCCTTTTGTACGCTGGTCGGTATCTGGATCGGTGAATTGCTCGGCAAGCTGATCGGCGTGCCGGCCAACGTCGGCGGTGTCGGCATTGCGATGCTGCTGCTGATCGGCCTCGGCAGTTATCTCTACAAAAGCGGCTGGCTCAAGGGCAAGACCGAGCAGGGCGTGGAGTTCTGGAGCGCGATCTACATTCCCATCGTGGTCGCCATGGCGGCGCAGCAGAACGTCTACGGCGCGCTGAAGGGCGGGCCGATGGCAATCCTCGCCGGCACGCTGGCCGTGGTGATCGCCTTTGCTCTGGTGCCAGTGCTGACGCGCATGGGCAACAAGCAACAGACGCCGATTGCTCCAGCCAAGACTGCGGGGTAAGCGCCATGTACGAATCGATGATGAAAGTGATCACCGGCTACGGCCTGATCAGCGGCTTTTTGATTGTCGGCCTGACCATGTGGGTGTCCTACTGGATGTCCAACACCTTCACCAAGGGCCGCTTGCACGGCTCAGCGATTGCCATTCTGCTCGGTCTGCTGCTGTCGTATGTCGGCGGCGCGCTGACCGGCGGGCAGAAGGGCGTGGTGGATATTCCATTGTTGTCCGGTATCGGCCTGCTCGGCGGCGCCATGCTGCGCGATTTTGCGATTGTCGCCACCGCGTTTGGCGTGAGTGTCGACGAGCTCAAACGCGCCGGGTTTGTCGGCGTGCTGGCGCTGTTTGTCGGCGTCGGCACCTCGTTTGTAGCGGGCGTTGGCGTGGCGATGGCGTTCGGTTACACCGATGCGGTCAGCCTGACCACGATTGGCGCTGGCGCCGTGACGTATATCGTCGGTCCGGTGACAGGCGCGGCGATCGGTGCCAGTTCCGAGGTGATGGCGCTGTCGATCGCGGCGGGGTTGATCAAGGCGATTCTGGTGATGGTAATGACACCGTTCGTGGCGCCGATGATCGGCCTGAACAACCCGCGCAGCGCGGTGATTTTCGGCGGCTTGATGGGCACTTCCAGTGGCGTGGCTGGCGGGTTGGCGGCGACGGATCCGAAGCTGGTGCCTTATGGTTGCCTGACCGCCGCGTTCTATACCGCGCTTGGATGTCTGCTTGGGCCTTCTGTGTTGTTTCTGGCGATGCGTGGGTTGATGGGCTGACCGCCGAAAAGCTAACCCTCACCCTAGCCCCCTCCCGGAGGGAGAGGGGACTGACCGAGTTGTTTTGGCGTTATTTATCGACCTGAGATTTCCGGTCGAACTCAGATTCCGAAAAGCCCTCGATCTGCTCCCTTTCCCCTCTCCCCCTTGGGGGAGAGGGCTGGGGTGAGGGGGGAGCTCTTGATCTTGATCTTCTGTCGATCACGGGCTGGCCTGGCGATTGGCATACATCCGACACTCCGCCAGCAACGCCAGCAAATTCGGGTCCCTTTCCTTGGCCTTCAGAAACACCACCCCGATGTGCTGCTGCAACCGATACTTCTCCTGCAACGGAATCAGCTTCACACGATTCTCGTACACCGCCGCAATCCGCCCCGGCAACAACGCATAACCGACCCCGGAACTGACCATGCTCAGCAGGGTGAAAATGTCATTCACCTGCATCGCTACTTTGGGCTCGAACCCCGCCTGCTTGAACACCCGATTGCCATCCTGATGCGTGGCGAAGCCCTGGGTCAGGGTGATGAATGTTTCATCGCGTACCTCGGCCAGATCGACTTCACTGCGTTGAGCGAACTTCGAATCCGCCGGGGTGGCGAGGAATATGTCATCGGAAAACAGCGCAATCTGTTCGCAGTCCGGGTCATTGATGCTGTCGTCGAGTGACACCAGAATCGCGTCGACCTCCATGTTTTTCAGCTTGTAGAGCAGGTCGATGTTCGAGCCGAGGATCAGGTCGATGTTGAGTTCGCTGCGGCGGATTTTCAGGCCCATGATCAGTTGAGGCACGGTTTTCACCGTCAGCGAATACAGCGAGCCAAGCTTGAAGCGCTCGGCGGAGAACCCGGCGGCTTCGCGGGTCAGGCGCACGCTGTCGACCACGTCGTTGATCAGCTTCTGCGCGCGTTCTTCCAGTACATAGGCGCTTTCCAGCGGGGTCAGGTTGCGGCCCTCGTGTTTGAACAGCGGGCAGCGCAGGGCGCTTTCCAGTGAGTGAATCGCACGGTGCACGCTGACGTTGCTGGTTTGCAGTTCGGCGGCGGCGCGGGCGAGGTTACCGGTGCGCATGAAGGCGAGGAACACCTCGAGTTTTTTCAGGGTCAATTCTTCGTCGATCAGCATGGCGCGGACTCTTTTTGGTATCGACCGATTGTGCCCAATTCCGGCGTGCCGCGCAGGCGAGGTTGAACAGAAACATTGCGCTTTTACGCTCAAGGCCCGAGCCTTGCGCGCTGCGGTCATGAAGACGAGGTGTGAAACACATGTATCACGGGGAAAAACTCAACGCCTGGACCCACTTGGTCGGAGCGGTGGCGGCGTTTATCGGCGGCGTGTGGATGCTGGTGATCGCCAGTCTCGACGGCAGTCCGTGGAAGATTGTCAGCGTGGCGATCTACGCGTTCACCCTGCTGGTGCTCTACAGCGCATCGACCGTGTACCACAGCGTGCGCGGGCGCAAGAAAGCGATCATGAAGAAGGTCGATCATTTTTCGATCTACCTGCTGATCGCCGGCAGCTACACACCGTTTTGTCTGGTAACCCTGCGCGGGCCATGGGGCTGGACGCTGTTCGGAATCGTCTGGGGGCTGGCGCTGATCGGCATCCTGCAGGAAATCAAACCGCGCTCCGAGGCACGGATTCTGTCGATCGTGATTTACGCGGTGATGGGCTGGATCGTGCTGGTGGCGGTCAAGCCGTTGATTGCCGCGCTGGGCACGGCGGGGTTTGCCTGGCTGGCGTCGGGCGGGGTGTTGTATACGGTGGGGATTATCTTTTTTGCCCTCGATCACCGGTTGCGGCATGCGCATGGGATCTGGCATCTGTTCGTGATTGCCGGGAGCTTGCTGCACTTTGTCGCAATACTGTTTTACGTCCTCTAGACCGAGGCGCGGCTGATCGCTGGCAAGCCAGCTCCCACAGGGTTTAGCGTTGTTCACAGGTATTGTGGCCAACAAGGGTCCTGTGGGAGCTGGCTTGCCAGCGATGAGGGCTTAGAAATCACCCCAAAGCTGCTGGGCCACCGCCAACGCCACTACTGGCGCGGTCTCGGTGCGCAGCACCCGCGGGCCGAGGCGGGCGGCGTGGAAGCCGTTGCCTTTGGCCTGCTCGACTTCGGCGTCGGACAAGCCACCTTCCGGGCCAATCAGGAACGCCAGCGTCGCCGGTCGGGCGTGGCTGACCAGCGGCTCGGCCACCGGGTGCAGGACCAGTTTCAGCTCGGCTTCAGTCTGCTTGATCCAGTCCGCCAGCAGCACCGGCGGATGAATCACCGGCACCCGGGCGCGCCCGCATTGTTCGCAGGCGCTGATCGCTACCTGACGCCAGTGCAGCAGGCGTTTGTCGGCGCGTTCGTCCTTGAGGCGCACTTCGCAGCGATCGCTGAAGATCGGGGTGATTTCATTCACGCCCAGTTCGGTGGCTTTCTGAATCGCCCAATCCATGCGCTCGCCCCGGGACAAGCCCTGGCCAAGGTGGATGTGCAGCGGCGACTCGACCTGACCGGGCAATTGTTCGTTGATCTGCACGACGACGCGCTTCTTGCCGACTTCCACCAGCGATCCGCGAAACTCATGGCCGGAACCGTCGAACAACTGCAGCGCATCGCCTTCGGCCATGCGCAGCACGCGGCTGATGTAATGCGCCTGGGCTTCCGGCAGTTCGTGTTCGCCGGTGCTCAGCGGGGCGTCGATAAAGAAGCGGGACAGTCTCATGCGGGGTCTCTGTAAAATTTGTAAAAGTCTGGCGGCCCCATCGCTGGCAAGCCAGCTCCCACAGGTTCTGCGCAAAACCCTGTGGGAGCTGGCTTGCCAGCGATGACGGTAGTCCGGTCACCGCTGAAGCTTAAGTGAAGTAGATCAGCCCGGATCGCGGAAGCCGGGGTGGAAATCTTTCGGCACGGCGACGCTGACGCTGTCACGCGTAGCAATATCGATGCCTTCGCTAGCCACTTCAGCGAGGAAGTCGATCTGCTCCGGGGTGATCACATACGGCGGCAGGAAATACACCACGCTGCCCAGCGGCCGCAGCAACGCGCCACGCTCCAGCGCATGCTGGAACACCTTCAAGCCACGGCGCTCCTGCCAAGGGTAGGCCGCTTTGCTGGCTTTATCCTTGACCATCTCGATCGCCAGGACCATGCCGGTCTGGCGCACTTCAGAAACGTTCGGGTGATCGACCAGATGCGCCGTGGCCGAGGCCATGCGCTGGGCCAAGGCTTTGTTGTTCTCGATGACGTTGTCCTGCTCGAAGATGTCCAGCGTCGCCAGTGCCGCCGCACAAGCGAGCGGGTTGCCGGTGTAGCTGTGCGAATGCAGGAAGGCGCGCAGGGTCGGGTAGTCGTCGTAGAACGCGCTGTAGACCTCGTCGGTGGTCAGGCAGGCGGCCAGCGGCAGGTAGCCGCCGGTCAGGGCTTTCGACAGGCAGAGGAAATCCGGACGGATGCCGGCCTGTTCGCAGGCGAACATCGTGCCGGTGCGACCGAAGCCGACGGCGATTTCGTCGTGAATCAGGTGCACGCCGTAACGGTCGCAGGCTTCGCGCAGCAGTTTGAGATACACCGGGTGATACATGCGCATGCCGCCGGCGCCCTGAATCAGCGGCTCGACGATCACTGCCGCAACGCTGTCATGATTTTCCGCCAGCGTTTGTTCCATGGCGGCGAACATGTTGCGCGAGTGTTCTTCCCAGCTCATGCCGTCGGGGCGCAGGTAGCAATCCGGGCTCGGCACCTTGATGGTGTCCATAAGCAAGGCTTTGTAGGTCTCGGTGAACAGCGGCACGTCGCCGACCGCCATCGCCGCCATGGTTTCGCCGTGGTAGCTGTTGGTCAGGGTGACGAAGCGCTTCTTGTTCGGCTGGCCGCGATTGAGCCAGTAGTGAAAACTCATTTTCAGCGCGACTTCGATGCACGACGAGCCGTTGTCGGCGTAGAACACCCGGTTCAGGCCTTCCGGCGTCATCTTCACCAGACGCTCGGACAACTCGATCACCGGCTGATGGCTGAAGCCGGCGAGAATCACGTGCTCGAGCTGATCGACCTGATCCTTGATGCGCTGGTTGATCCGCGGGTTGGCGTGGCCGAACACGTTGACCCACCACGAGCTGACCGCGTCGAGGTAACGCTTGCCTTCGAAGTCTTCGAGCCAGACGCCTTCGCCGCGCTTGATCGGGATCAGCGGCAGTTGTTCGTGGTCTTTCATCTGGGTGCAGGGATGCCACAACACCGCAAGATCGCGTTGCATCCACTGGTTATTCAGGCCCATTTACAGTCTCCTCGAGGCGGCTCGCGGCAGGCGCGGGCAAACAATCGCGCAAGCCTATGCAATGCGTCGCGCGGGGACAACCCATTGTGTCGATTGAGCTACTTTGTCTGAGCCGATAGACGTCGCTGGCGGCGTTTTGATGGCTAACGTATTCTTCGCGGTTCTTTGAGTCGTCTGACTCGCAAAACTGCTTTTCCCACATGTTTTTCCGGAGTTCGCTGAATGTCTGTCGGTTGGCTGCGCGCCTGTGCGCTGGTGATGTTGGGGCTGTTCAGCGTTACAGCGCTGGCCAAGGATAAAACTGCAATCGTGATCGGCGGCGGCCTGTCGGGTCTGACCGCGGCATACGAGCTGCAAAACAAGGGCTGGCAGGTCACCCTGCTTGAAGCCAAACCGAGCCTGGGCGGTCGCTCGGGCATGGCCACCAGTGAGTGGATCGGCAACGACAAGACCCAGCCGGTGCTGAACAAGTACGTGTCGACTTTCAAGCTCGGTACCACACCGGCGCCGGAATTCGTCCGTACGCCGGGTTACCTGATCGACGGCGACTATTTTTCCGCCGCTGATCTGGCCACCAAGCAACCGGCCACCGCCGATGCGCTCAAGCGCTACCAGAAAACCCTCGATGATCTGGCGCGCTCGATCGACGATCCGCAAAACCCGGCCGCGACCGCCACCCTGCATGCGCTGGATCAGATCACCGTGTCGAGCTGGCTCGACAAGCAGAACCTGCCGGCGACGGCGCGTCAATTGATCAATCAGGATATCCGCACCCATTACGACGAGCCTTCGCGGCTGTCGCTGCTGTATTTCGCCCAGCAGAACCGCGTCTATCGCGGCGTTTCCGACCGTGACCTGCGCGCCTCGCGGCTGGTCGGCGGCAGCCAGGTGCTGGCCCAGGCGTTCGTTAAACAGATCAAGACCATCAAGACCAATTCGCCAGTGTCGGCGATCACCCAGGACAAGGACGGCGTGACCGTCAAAGTCGGCAGCGTCGGCTATCAGGCGGACTACGTTGTGCTGGCAGTACCGTTGCGCGCGCTGAACAAAATTGCCCTGACCCCGGCGCTGGACGCTCAGCATCTGGCAGCGATCAAAGGCACCAACTACGGCTGGCGCGACCAGATCATGTTGAAGTTCAAGACGCCGGTGTGGGAAAGCAAGGCGCGCATGTCCGGCGAGATCTACAGCAACACCGGCCTCGGCATGCTCTGGATCGAACCTGCCCTGAAGGGTGGCGCCAATGTGGTGATCAACCTGTCCGGCGATAACGCCCGCGTAATGCAGGCGTTCGGTGACAAGCAGATGGTCGATCAGGTGCTGATCCGTCTGCACGCGTTTTATCCACAGGCCCGTGGCTCGTTTACCGGTTATGAAATCCGCCGCTACAGCACCGACCCGTCGATGGGCGGCGCCTACCTGGCTTACGGCCCGGGGCAAATCAGCAAGTTCTGGCGTCTGTGGGAACGTCCGCTGCAACGCGTAGCGTTCGCTGGCGAACACACCGACACCTTGTACCCGGGCACCCTGGAAGGTGCATTGCGCACTGGCCAGCGCGCGGCCAGCCAGGTTGAAGATCTGGCCGCCGGCAAATCGTTTGAACCGGTCAAAGTGGTGCCGGCTGCCGCAGCGGCAGGCGCGGCGGGTGCCGCGGCGGCGAAGAAGGGCAACTTCTTCAGCAACCTGTTTGGCGGTTCGGATGACGAGAAGAAGCCTGAGCCTGTGAAGGCGCCTGAGCCGGCTCCTGACCCGGTTGCTCCACCGCCTGCGCCGACCCCGGCACCTGCGCCAGCTCCGGTGGAAGCACCGAAGCCCGCCGCCCCGGTGAAAACCGAGCCGGCGAAGAAAGCCGCGGCCAAGCCAGCGGCGAAGAAGCCCGCGGCGAAAACCGAAACGAAAAAGCCTGCGGCCAAAGCACCAGTGAAAAAGGCCGAACCGGCGAAAAAGCCAGCGGCCAAGCCCGCAGCAACCACCGAGACTAAAGCCCAGTAAGGTTTTGCTTCCACGAAAACGCGGCCCTTGGGTCGCGTTTTTTTTGCTTGGTTGTTTCTTTCGCAGTCTGATCAAGCAGCTTACCGGTGTACCGGAGGCTTCCCACAGCCCGCTCGGAATGAGGCGATAGCGGCTGCCAGACCGGCAGTTTTAAGCTGGGAAAAACCGGAGACTCTGGATGAAAACGCTCACGCTCATGCTTTTACTGATGGCTCTTCCCGGCTGCACCAACGGGCATTTCTTTCCCGGCGGTTACAGCTCGGAACTGGCGCACAAGTGCAAGATTGATCCGTACAGTGCCGATTGCCTGCAACCGCCGGCGGTATTGCATAACTGATTCGCCACAAACCGATGGCCAGTTAAAACTCCCACTTGAAGAACTCCGTTCCGTTCGGCAGTTTTCTCAACCAGCGTTGCCTGGGTTTGCGTAGGCGTCCGGGAATGAAACCGAAGCGCGCCCAGCGCAGACTTCCCGTGCGCTGATCGTAAATCACCAGGTTGCCGTCGTCCTGTACGGTCATGTAAGTGTGGTGCCACAGCGACTTATCAGCTGTGTGCGTGCTCTCCGCGATCCATAGTCGCCGCCTGGCCGGGTCGTAAAGGAAGCCGCTGTTGCTGATTACAAACTGCAGCGGCTCGCGCATTCTTTTCGGGTGCAACGTCGCGCTGTAAGGTTGATGGCCGTCCGCGATCCAGATAATGGCCTCGCCGTCCTTGATGATCAGATTTCCATCACTTTGCAGGATCAAACGGAATCGACCGTTCTCCGACTGCAGGTACTGCCCTGCTGACATCGTCTGATTGGGAGGCAGTACGGAAGAACCGCTCGCTTGAAAGGGTGTATATCGCAGAGCCATATTTGCGCCTGACTGAATGATGAGAGAGTCTCATTCGAACAGGCCCAAAGGTCGCATCTGCGGTACATGCTTATCGGCTTCGAATGTTCAGGTCTGCGGACTGTGGGTGTTGCCCGAAGGCACAACACCGATCATCCATCCAAGCGCCCCTCGCCGAAATCGCCTTTAATCCTTTCTTAACACCTCTCTTGCAGACTCTTGATCGTATTTCTCGATATTTCAAAGCGAAATTTTCCGCTTTAATTCGATAGATAACTCGCTAGTCTTGGTTCGCAGTTCTCACAGGATTTGGGCAATGCAGCTA
>Ga0308159_1001789_pt1 | contig 28215 bp, 24 predicted proteins | sample PhyCR1_FD_201040 | JGI IMG/M metagenome (GOLD analysis project Ga0308159, IMG submission 201040) | Phyllosphere microbial communities from UC Gill Tract Community Farm, Albany, California, United States - DLSLC.R1 | ecosystem: Host-associated > Plants > Phyllosphere > Unclassified | place: USA...
GGGAAACGCCCGGTTACATTCCGAACCCGGAAGCTAAGCCTCTCAGCGCCGATGGTACTGCAGGGGGGACCCTGTGGGAGAGTAGGACACCGCCGGACTTCTTTTCAGTCGAAATGGCCACCCAAAGCTGGGTGGCCATTTCGCATTTACGGGCACAATTCCCGGGAAGGACAGTCATGTCGACGGACGACGCGAACGATCGCAGGAGCAACGAAGGGCGCTCGGGCGACCGCTCGTCCGGACGTGGCGAGTCCTCTCGAGGCCGTGATTCGTCGTCCCGGAGCGACCGTCCGTTCCGTCGTGACGGTGACCGTCCGTTCCGTCGCGATGACCGCCCCGTTCGTCGTGATGGCGACCGTCCGGTGCGGCGTGATGGTGACCGTCCGGTGCGTCGTGACGGGGATCGTCCGTTCCGCAAGGACGGTGACCGCCCGGTACGTCGTGATGGCGACCGGCCGTTCCGCCCGGGGACCGAGCGTCCCGTTCGTCGTGATGGTGACCGGCCCGTCCGCAGTGAGGGGGACCGTCCCTTCCGCAGCGGTGGTGACCGTCCGGTGCGTCGTGATGGTGACCGTCCGGTGCGTCGTGACGGGGATCGTCCGTTCCGCAACGACGGTGACCGTCCCGTACGTCGGGACGGCGATCGTCCTTTCCGTCAGGGGACGGACCGTCCCGTTCGTCGTGATGGTGACCGGCCCTTCCGCAGCGGTGGTGACCGTCCGGCGCGTCGTGACGGTGACCGTCCGGTGCGTCGTGACGGGGATCGTCCGTTCCGCAACGACGGTGACCGTCCGTTCCGTCGTGATGGTGAGCGCCCTGTCCGTCGCGATGGTGACCGTCCCGTCCGCCGTGACGGAGACTCCCGCGGGTTCTCGGACCGGCGCCCCAGCGGCGACCGTCGACCGGGTGCGGGTGCACCGCGCCGTTTCGACCGTGAAGACTCGCGGGCGACTCGCCCGCCGCAGGACCGTCGTGAGCGCGGCCCGGAGATCCCCGAAGACGTCACCGCGTTCGACCTTCCGGGAGCGGCACGCAACGAGCTGAAGACCCTCAGCAAAGACAACGCGGACAACGTCGCACGGCACCTCGCGATGGCGGCTCGTGTGATCCACGAAGACCCCGAACTCGCTCACCAGCACGCCCTGGCAGCGTCGCGGAGCGCGGGACGGGTCGGTGTGGTCCGCGAGACGGTGGCCATCACCGCCTACGCCGTGGGCGACTTCGCGCTGGCGCTTCGGGAGCTGCGCACGCACCGTCGCATCACGGGCTCCGACGAGCAGCTTCCGCTCATCGTCGACAGCGAGCGTGGCGTCGGTCGACCGGACCGTGCCCTCGAGGAGGGGCGCGCGGTCGACCGTTCCGCGCTGTCGGTGTCCGTCCGTGTGCAGCTGGCGATCGCCATGTCCGGAGCGCGCCTCGACCTCGGTCAGACCGAACGTGCGCTGCAGGAGCTCGAGATCCCCGAGGCCGACCCGGATCGCGCCTTCGAGTGGAGTCCCGCGCTCTTCTCCGCGCGGGCCGCGGTACTCGAGGAGCTCGGACGAACCGACGAAGCCGCGCAGTGGGAACGTCGCGCGCAGATCGCGGCCGACGCGCTCGACGCTGCCGCCGGTGTCGCGGACCGCGAGGTCATCGTCGTCGAGGAGATCGAGCTCGTCGATGACGAGGGCGGCGTGGACGTGGCATCCGGAGTCATTCCTCTCGAGGAGGACCGCGAGGACTCGGAGGAATCCGCAGGGGCCGAGGACGTCGTCGAGATCGACACCGCCGACGACGACGTGGATGCCGACGGAGCCGACGCCGAGTCGGGTGACGAGGAAGACGCGCGATGATCTTCGGGCGCAGCACTCCTCCTCCGTCGCCTCTTGACGGTGTCGACGTCGTGCTGGCCGACCTCGACGGCGTCGTGTACGCCGGGCCCGGCGCTCTTCCGCACGCGGTCGACAGTCTCAACCGCGCACAGCAGGAGGGGCGCCGCCTCGGCTACATCACCAACAACGCGTCGCGCACCGATGCGTCGGTGGCGGAGCACCTGACCTCGCTCGGGTTGCGTGTCGCGCCCGACGACGTCACGACGAGCCCGCAGGCCGCGATGCGCCTGATGCGGGATCTGGTCCCGGAGGGATCGACCCTCTTGGTGATCGGCGGCGAGGGACTCGTCGTCGAGGTCGAGAAGGCCGGATTCGTCGTGACGCGCAGCGCCGACGACCATCCCGCGGCCGTCGTCCAAGGCTTCGCGCCGGAGGTCGGGTGGGTCCACCTCGCCGAGGCGGCCTACGCCCTCGCCACGCCTGTGGAGGAGGGTGGGATCCCCTGGGTGGCCACGAACTCCGACTGGACCATTCCCCAAGCCCGCGGCATCGCTCCGGGCAACGGCACGCTCGTGTCGGCCGTGCACACCGCGGTCGGGCGGCTGGCGACGATCGCCGGCAAACCCGAGCGACCGATCTTCGACGTCGCGGTCGCGCGCACGGGAGCGCAGACGCCGCTGTTCATCGGCGACCGTCTCGATACCGACATCCAGGGCGCCAGGACTGCCGAGATGCGCTCCCTGCTGGTGCTGACGGGCATCGATCGTCCGAAGCAGATCCTCGCGGCGCCGCCCTCGCAACGTCCGGACTACATCATCGAAGACCTGCGGCAGCTCTTCGAGCCGTACCCCGCCACGATCGTGAAGGGCGACCGCACCCGCGTGGGCGACGCGATCATCGAGATCGACGGTGTCGACCTGCGGATCGTGAACGACGGGGGTCGCCAGATCGACCTGTTGCGCGCAGGTGCAGCAGCCATCTGGAACAGTGGTCGCGCGATCTTCGGGTTCCGGGTTCCCGAACAGCTCTACGCGGACCCGTTCCGCGTGCGCTGACGTCGGTAGCATGGCATCCATGTCCGACAGCTCCGCCCCGGACGCCGCCGGGCTCATCGACCGGTTGCGTCTCATCGAGGAGCAGCCTCTCGACACCCGTGCGGCCGCGTACGCCGCCGTCCACGAGGAGCTCGCTCGGCGTCTCGAGTCGGCGCCGACCGACCCCACCTCGACGCCGTGACCTCGCGCCTGGATGCCGAGCTCGCCGCCCGCGGATTGGCGCGATCCCGCTCGCACGCGGCCCAGCTCATCACGGGAGGACTCGTGACGGTCGACGGACGGCCGGTCGTCAAAACGGCGACACAGGTCGGCGCCGAGAGCCTGATCGAGGTCGCCGGGACGGACCACTACGTCAGCCGCGGCGCCCACAAACTGCTGGCCGCTCTCGATGCCTTCGCCCTAGACGTGCGCGATCGCGTCGCCCTCGATCTGGGCGCGTCGACGGGCGGCTTCACCCAGGTGCTGCGTGAGCGCGGCGCGCGGCCGGTGATGGCCGTCGACGTGGGGCACGGGCAGTTATCCACCGTCGTGGGGGCGGACCCCGACGTGGTGTCGGTCGAGGGGTATAACGTGCGGTTTATGACCGCCGACTCTCTCGCCGGCGCCACCGGCGTCGCCGAGCGCGCCACCGTGGTGACGGGGGATCTCTCCTTCATCTCCCTCGAGCACGTCCTGCCCGCCGTGGTCGCCACAGCCGCCCCGGAGGCGGATGTCGTCCTGCTGATCAAGCCGCAGTTCGAGGTGGGGCGCACGGCGGTGAAGGGCGGCCTCGTCACCGACCCGGCGCTGCGGTCCGACGCCGTGCACGGTGTCCTCTGGACCGCGTGGGACGCCGGTCTGAGAACTGCCGGTCTCATCGCGTCACCGATCGTCGGCACGCACGGCAACCAGGAGTACGTCGCGTGGTTCTCGGCCACTCGGGGCAGCGACCCCTCAGAATGGGAGAGCACCGTGACCCGACTGACCGGAAGCCGATGACCCCCAGCGATCGCCGAATCCTCCTCGTCGTCCACGCGCGCCGCGACGACACCGTCCACGCCGCCGAGCGCATCCTGACCGCCGTTCGGTCAGCCGGTGCCACACCGGTGGTGTCCGCGGAGGACCGACCCGAACTGGCGGAGCGACTCTCGCTCGAGGGCGTTCAGACCCTCGGCGTCGACGTCAGCATCGACGACGTCGAACTGGCCATCGTCCTCGGCGGCGACGGGACGATCCTCCGGGCGGCCGAGGTCGTCCGTGGCGGCACGGTCCCGATCCTCGGGATCAACATGGGCCACGTCGGCTTCCTCGCCGAGATCGAGCGCGACGACATGGACGATGCCGTCCGTCGGGTGATCGACCGTGACTACGTCGTGGAAGAGCGTCTCGCCCTCGCCGTGCGCGTCCTCGACGCCGATGACGAGGTCATCTTCGAAACCTGGGCGCTCAACGAGGCCACCGTCGAGAAGGCGAGCCGCGAGCGCATGCTCGAGGTCGTCATGGAGGTGGACGGACGACCCCTGTCGTCGTTCGGGTGCGACGGCATCGTCGTCGCCTCCCCGACCGGGTCGACCGCCTACAACTTCTCCGCCGGCGGACCCGTCATCTGGCCGACCGTCGAGGCCATCGCGGTCGTCCCCCTCTCGGCGCACGCCCTCTTCGCCCGCCCGCTCGTCGTCAGCCCCGACGCCATGGTCGCCATCGAGGTGCTCGAGCGCACCAGCGGCAGCGGCATCCTGTGGTGCGACGGTCGGCGCTCGCACGAACTGCCGCCGGGGGCGCGCGTGATGGTGCGCCGTTCGTCGCGCCCCGTCCGCCTCGCACGCCTGCACCCCGCCGCCTTCACCGACCGGCTCGTCCGGAAGTTCCGACTCCCGGTCACGGGATGGCGCGGGATGCCGGGGGGTGCGGCGTGATCGAGGAGATGCGGCTGCGCGACCTCGGGGTGATCGCCGACGCCACCCTGCCTATCGGACGCGGTTTCACCGCCATCACCGGCGAGACCGGCGCGGGCAAGACGATGGTCGTGACAGGTCTGGGGCTCCTGCTCGGTCAGCGCGCGGACTCGGGTGCCGTGCGCAAGGGAGCGGCGCAGGCTGCCGTCGAAGGCGTCTGGCTCGTCCCCGAAGAGGGGGCAGTGGCTGCGCGCGTGCGCGAAGCCGGCGGCGACGTCGAGCCCGTCGGCGGAGGGTCGGCCGAGCTCTACCTCGGCCGCACCGTCTCGAGCGAGGGGCGCGGCCGTGCCACCGTCGGTGGGCGAACGGCGCCGGCGGGGGTCCTCGCCGATCTGGCCGACGACCTCGTCGTCGTGCACGGACAGTCCGATCAGCTGCGTCTGAAATCGTCGTCGGCCCAGCGCGACGCTCTCGACCGCTTCGGCGGGGAGTCCGTGGTCGCCGCTCGAACGGCGTATCGGGCGGCCTGGGAGACCTGGCGCACGCTCGATGCCGAACTGACCACCCTCACCGCGGACCGCGACGACCGGGCACGCGAGGCGGAGCAGTTGCGCGCCGCGATCGCCGAGATCGAAGCCGCAGCGCCTGTCCCGGGCGAGGAAGAGGAGTTGGCCCGCCGGGCGGAGCGTCTCGCGAACGCGGAGGACCTGCGCGTCGCCGCCGTGACCGCGCACGCCGCCCTCTCGAACGAGGACGGCTCGCCCGACGTCGTGACGCTCCTGGCGGAGGCCCGCCGCGCCCTGGAGCGGATCTCGGGAAGTGACGAGGCGCTCGCCTCGATCGGCGAGCTCGTCGCCGACCTCGGCTACCGCGCGACCGATGCGTCCGTCGCCCTGTCGGGTTACCTCGCCGATCTCGACGAGTCCGGGCCGCACGAACTGGCCGCGGTGGACGAACGTCGCGGCGTGCTCGCGGGGCTGGTCCGCGCGCACGGTTCCGTGGACGAAGCCATCGCGCTCCTCGAGACGGGATCGGCCCGTCTGGTCGAACTCGACGACGACGGCGACCGCCTGCAGCGGCTCGAGACGCAGCGCGACGCGGCTGCCGCCGAACTCGACGACGCCGCGGAGGCACTGACCGCCGCGCGACGCGAGGCCGCCGAACGGCTGGGCGCCGCGGTCACCGAAGAACTGCACGCCCTGGCTCTTCCCGACGCCCGCCTGAGCGTCGACGTCGCGCCCGCGACTCCGACCGGGCACGGCCGCGACGAGGTGTCGATCCTGCTCGCCCCGCACCCGGGCGCCGACCCCCGACCCGTGTCGCGCGGAGCATCGGGCGGCGAGCTGAGCCGCGTCATGCTCGCGATAGAGGTCGTGATCGCGGGTGTCGACCCGGTCCCCACGTTCGTCTTCGACGAGGTCGACGCCGGTATCGGCGGCGCCGCCGCGATCGAGGTCGGCCGCCGTCTGGCCCGTCTCGCCGAATCATCGCAGGTGATCGCGGTCACGCACCTCGCCCAGGTCGCGGCCTTCGCCGGCAATCACCTGACGGTCGTCAAGGGGAACGACGGCGCGGTTACGGCATCCAGTGTCCGACGTCTCGACGGGGCCGAACGCGAAGCAGAGATGGCCCGTCTGTTGTCGGGCCTCAGCGATTCGGATGCCGCTCTGACACACGCCCGCGAGCTGTTGGAGACCGGTCGAACCCGATGACGGACGCCCCCGACGACGAGCGATCAGCGCCGCCGGACGCGACGCCGATCGCCCCTCCTCGGCAGACGCCGCTGTGGGCCTTCCTCTCCCGCCTGCTGCTGCGGCTGGAGGCGTGGCTACGCTCGCACGGCGGCCGACGCCTGCGCTTCGGCATCCGGGCGTTCTGGGCCTCGGTGACCGCGGTCGGCATCCTGCTCCTCGTGGGCCCGGTGATCAACGCTCCCCTCACCTTCGACGACATCACTTCGTCGGCGAAAGAGGCCACGAGCACCTGGATCGCGAAAGACTTCTCGGCCGACTACGCCGTGCAGCGGGGAGCGGATGGTCGACTCGTCGTGGCGGTGACCGAGCGGTTCACCGCCGTCTTCCCGGACGACGTCGACGAGGACGCGATCGAGCGCGTCATCGCTTCCCAGTACGAGGGGCACGACCTCGCTCCCGAACTGCGCGGGGCTCGGCTCGACGACCGCGCTGTCGATCCGCGGGTGAGCACGACGCCGACCCGGACGACGTATTCGCTCGGGGGAGGGGAGCGTCTCACGGGGTCGCACACGGTCGAGCTGCGCTACGACCTCCACGACCTCGCGTACGACGATCGGGATCCGTCGTCCGAGCAGCCGTACCAGGTGGTGAAGTGGGACGTCTTCGGTCCGGAGTTCCCGCACGCGGTCTCGTCGAGCTCGCTGCGCGTCATTGCGCCCCGCGATCTCGAGGGGGCCTTCGTGCGGCAGCCGGCGGCGGGGCTTTCGTGGCTCCTCGTGGGTGGCTCGGCCACGATGGAGCCCGAGGACGCGGCATCCGATCCGCTCGTCTACGAGATCACGAACGACCAGAACATCCCCCCGCACGGGTCGTTCTGGTTCACGTTCCGGTTCGAGCCCGCCACGTTCGCCATGCCGGGGCCGTCCGCGCTGTTCTTCGTTCAGGCTTACGGGCCCTTCCTGCCGCTGCTCCTGCTCGCGGCCGGGGTGCTCTTCGCGTTCGCCGCTCGTGCCGTGGCGTGGGCCGATGAGCGCGGGCGCGCGTGGTTCGTCCCCGAGTCGCAGCCGCGCCGGGGGAGCTCGGTGGCCCTGGACGCGCGCCTGTGGGAGGCCCGACGGACGGCAGGACTGGCGGAGGCGCTCGACGGGTGGCGACGAGACCCGACGAATCCCGTCCTGACGCGTCGTCTCGCGCGGGCGGCCCACCGGGCGGGACGCTGGGGCGATCTTCTCCCTTCCCTGACGTCGTACCGTTTCTCGCCCGCGTGGGGGCAGCAGTTCGAGCAGGGGCTGCGGACCGTTCCCCGAGGTTTCGTCCGCGACGCGTTCCTCGGCGGTGCCTTCGCGCTCGCCGTACTGCAGCTGGGGCTGACGCGGCAGCTGTCGCACCAGAGTGCCCTGACGATCGAATGGTGGCCGCCGGCCGCGGCGGCTGTCGCCATCGTGCTCGCCGCCGTCGTGGTCTCGATAGCGCTGAGCGCGCGCCCGTTGACGCGTGCGGGGGCTCTCGCGCGTGAGCACCTGCTCGGCCAGCGCCTGTATCTCGAGCGGACCACCGCGGCGGGACGTACCCCTCTGAGATCGGCGGAGCTGCCATACGTCGTGCTCTTCGCGCGGCCGCGCGCAGCGGGCCGCCTCGTCCGCGACCTCCTCGAGCGGGAGGGGATCGATCGACGTGCGGGAGCGGACCCCGCCTTCTTCGGACGGGGGCGGCTCGGCGTTCGCGCACTGGCTCTGGCGGTCGTCGGCGGTGCCCTCGCTCTCGCTTTTCTCACGACGGCGCCGACGAGCGCCGCACCCGATGAGACGGCCGTGCTCGACGGACTGGAAGGCGAGGACGGCGTCGCGGTGACGGATGCCGACATCGCGGGGGCCCTGAGCCGGAACGGCGACGGGGTCGGCCGTCTCGAGGTCGTCGAGAAGCTGACGACGGAGGTTAGCGGGAACCTGCGGGCCGTTCCTCAGGTGACGCGGGTCTGGCGCGACGTCGTGGACGGCCATGACCAGGGGTTGACCGTCGAATCGATCACCGTCGATGGGGAGTCCGTGCCGTTCGAGCAGTCCCGGCGGCGGGGACACGCGGTCGTGCAGACCCGGCTGACGGACGACTGGGTCGGCGAGCACGACGTCGAGGTGCGGTATGCCCTGGCGAGACCGGTCGCGGCGACGCCGGAGGGCGAGCGGATGACGTGGACGGCCCTGATGCCGGGGTGGTCGTGGCCGTGGACCACTGTGGATGCGGAACCGGAGCGCGTTCGCATCGCCCTCACCCTCGCCGACGGCCTGGGCGAAGAGTTGCGGAGCGATTCTGGCTGGCTGGATGCGACACCGTACCGGCTGGACTCCCCGCCCGAGGCGCTCGGGGACACCGTGCAGCCTGGACGGGAGACGATCATCGCGTTCGACGCGCGAGCGACAGACGAGGTCGAGCCGGGAAACCGGTGGCCCTCGTCGTCGAAGTACGCGGGTCTCGACATGAGATTCCCGGCCGACACGTTCTCGTCGGCGACGACGCCGAGCCTTGAACACACGGTGTGGCTGGCGGTCCCCTGGGCGGCCGGTCCGGTCCTCGGAGCCGCAGCCGTCCTCCTCGGCCTGTTCGGCATGGGCGCTCGCGGCAGGATCGGCGTGCGTCGGGACATCGCCCGGTGGCTACCGCCGAGCATGGTCGTCGCCCAGGCGGTGCTGATCGGGTGGGCCACCGGCGACGCGGCGAGCGAGGACGTCATCCTGCCCGTCGTGCTGATCCCCGTCGCCCTGTCTGCTGTCGTCGCCATCATCGCTCTCGTCCGCACGCGCCGTCGCGCCATCGTCACGTGACCGTGACGTGGATGTCGGAGGGGGGTGCCAGACTCGGAGGCGAAACCCCCACACGCGACTGATAGGATCGAAGCCCGTGATGCAGACTTCGGACGCGGGACAATCAGACGGTACGACTTTCACGACGAAGCACATCTTCGTCACCGGAGGCGTGGTCTCCTCCCTCGGTAAGGGCCTGACGGCGGCAAGCCTCGGCAACCTCCTCACGGCTCGCGGCCTCCGCGTGGTCATGCAGAAGCTCGACCCGTATCTGAACGTCGATCCCGGAACGATGAACCCATTCCAGCATGGCGAGGTCTTCGTCACCGATGACGGCGCCGAGACCGATCTCGACATCGGCCACTACGAGCGCTTCCTCGACATCGAGCTGAGCCAGGCGGCCAACGTCACCACCGGCCAGATCTACTCGCAGGTCATCGCGCGCGAACGCCGGGGCGAGTACCTCGGCGACACCGTCCAGGTCATCCCGCACATCACCGACGAGATCAAGCGCCGCATGCGCCTGCAGGCGAGCGAGCAGCCGCAGCCCGACGTCATCATCACCGAGATCGGCGGCACGGTCGGCGACATCGAGTCGCAGCCCTTCATCGAGTCCGCGCGCCAGATCCGCCACGAGCTCGGCCGCAAGAACGTCTTCTTCGTGCACGTCTCGCTCGTCCCCTTCATGGGTGCCTCGGGGGAGCAGAAGACCAAGCCCACCCAGCACTCCGTCGCGACGCTGCGCTCCATCGGCATCCAGCCCGACGCGCTCGTGCTGCGCAGCGACCGCCCCGTCACCGAGTCGAACAAGCGCAAGATCGCGCTCATGTGCGACGTCGACGAAGACGCCGTGGTCAACGCGATCGACGTCCCCAGCATCTACGACATCCCGTCCATGCTGAACGATCAGGGTCTCGACGGGTACATCGTCGACGCCCTCGACCTCGACAAGGCGAGCGACGTCGACTGGTCGCGCTGGCAGCGCGTCCTACAGGCCGTGCACAACCCCAAGCACGAAGTGACGATCGGTCTCGTCGGCAAGTACATCGACCTGCCCGACGCCTACCTCTCGGTCACCGAGGCCATCAAGGCCGGCGGCTTCGGCCAGGAGACCCAGGTGAAGATCACGTGGATCCCGTCCGACCTCTGCGAGACGCCGGAAGGCGCGGCCAAGGCGCTGGGCGCGGTCGACGGGATCATCGTGCCCGGCGGATTCGGCATCCGCGGTATCGAGGGCAAGCTCGGCGCGCTGCGCTTCGCCCGCGAGCAGGGCATCCCGACGCTCGGCATCTGCCTGGGCCTGCAGTGCATGGTCATCGAGTACGCGCGGACGGTCGCCGGCCTCGACGGGGCGTCGTCGAGCGAGTTCGATCCCGACACCGCCCACCCGGTCGTGGCCACGATGGCCGAGCAGGTCGACATCCTGCAGAGCGGTGACCTGGGCGGCACCATGCGTCTCGGGCTTTACCCCGCGGCCCTCGCGGAAGGATCGCTCGCCGCCGAGGTCTACGGGTCGAGCAGCATCTCGGAGCGCCACCGTCACCGCTACGAGGTCAACAACGCCTACCGCCAGCAGCTGAGTGACGCGGGCCTGGTCTTCTCGGGGCTGAACCCCGATCTCGACCTCGTCGAGTTCGTCGAGCTGCCGCGCGACGTGCACCCGTACTACATCGCCACCCAGGCCCACCCCGAGCTGCGCTCGCGGCCGACCGAGCCGCACCCGCTGTTCCGCGGTCTCGTCGCGGCGGCGCTGGACCGCCACCGTTCGAGCGAGCTGTTCGATGTCGAAGAGGACTGACGTGGAGGACCTGCGCGACGAGAAGGTCGACCTCGAGCTGGTCTCGACGGACCTCGTGTACGAAGGAGCCGTCTGGGACGTGAGGTCGGACACCGTGCGCTACGGCGACGGTGAGATGACCCGTCAGTACGTCGAGCACCCGGGTGCCGCGGCGGTCGTGGCCCTCGACGATGACGAGAACGTCGTCCTCATCCAGCAGTACCGTCACCCGATCAAGGAGCGCGACTGGGAGATCCCGGCCGGTCTTCTCGACGTCGCGGGCGAGCCTCCCCTCGAGACGGCGAAGCGCGAGCTGACCGAAGAGGTCGACCTCGAGGCCGACCGCTGGCAGCACCTCATCTCGATGCACACGACACCCGGGGGCAACGACGAGGTCGTTCACCTGTTCCTCGCCCGCGGTCTGCGCGCTGTCGAGACCGATTACGAGCGGGAGCACGAGGAATCCGACATGCGCGTCGAGCGGGTGCCCCTCGCCGCCGTGATCGACGGAGTGCTCGCGGGACGCCTGCGCAACGGCATCCTGGCCACCGGCGCTCTCGCCACGGCTGAGGTGCTGCGCCGCGAGGCGTCCGCCCGCTGACGTGGAGCTCGAGCGCGCGGTCGAGATCTACCTCCGGCACGTCGCGCTCGAGCGCGGTCTCTCCGACCACACGGTCGCGGCTTACCGACGCGATCTCGCGGTGTACGTCGAGTGGCTCGGCGCGCGCGGCATCGACACCGCCGAGCAGGTGACCCCCGTCCTCGTCGCCGACTTCGCGGCGGAGCGGGCCTCGGCCGAACCGCCGCCGGCGTCATCGTCGCTCGCTCGCCTGCAGTCGTCGGTGCGCGGCCTGCATCGCTTCCTCGTGCGGGAGGGCCGGGTCGACGCGGACCCGAGCGGCAGACTGCGGCCGCCCAAGGCACCGCGGCGGCTGCCGAAGGCACTGACGATCACGCAGATCGATCAGCTGCTGGATGCCGCAGGTCCGGCACCCGGATCATCGGACGCGTCCGCGGCGGAGCCGTCGGCGGTCCGCGACCGGGCACTGCTCGAACTGCTCTACGCGACCGGGGCGCGCGTCTCGGAGATCGTCCAGCTCGATGTCGACGACACCGCGCACGGCGACCTCCTGCGCGTGCGGGGCAAGGGCGACAAGGAGCGTGTGGTGCCGGTGGGCTCGTACGCGCGCGCCGCGGTCGATGCGTACCTCACCCGGGTGCGGCCCGGTCTGGCCGCCAAGGGGCGCGCGACGCCGCGGCTCTTCCTGGGTGTGCGCGGGGCTCCGCTTTCGCGCCAGAGCGCCTGGCTCGTCATTCAGGCCGCGTCCGAGCGCGCGGGGCTGACCGCCCACGTGTCGCCGCACACGCTGCGCCACTCCTTCGCCACCCACCTGCTGCAGGGCGGCGCCGATGTGCGGGTCGTGCAGGAGCTGCTCGGTCATGCCTCGGTATCGACGACGCAGATCTACACGCACGTCTCGGTCGACGCACTGCGCGACGTGTACGCGACGGCACACCCTCGCGCGCGGTGAGGAGCGCGGGGCGGGCGCTCGGCCGGACGGCGCCCTGAGACACTAGAGGGATGACCGCCACCCTCGTCGCACAGGGCCTCGCCGGGGGCCACGGACATCGCACGCTCTTCGACGGCGTCGATCTGACGGTCGCACCCGGCGATGTGGTGGGCGTGGTCGGCGCGAACGGGGCCGGCAAGTCGACGCTGCTGCGCCTGCTCGCCGGCGTCGACGAGCCGCAGGCGGGGACCGTGAGCCTCGCGCCCGCGGACGCGTTCGTCGGCTGGCTGCCGCAGGAACACGAGCGGGTGGTCGGCGAGACGGTCGCTCGGTACATCGCTCGGCGGACGGGCTGTGCCGACGCGACGCACGAGATGGATGCCACGGCGGCAGCGCTCGGCGACCCCACGGTCGTCGGAGCCGACGACGCCTACGCCAGCGCTCTCGAACGGTGGCTCGCCAGTGGAGCCGCCGATCTCGACGAGCGCATGCCCGTAGTGCTCGCCGACCTGGGATTGGACGTCGGGCCGGATGCGGAGATGACGGGACTGTCGGGCGGTCAAGCCGCCCGCGTGGGCCTCGCGGCTCTGCTGCTGTCGCGCTTCGACATCGCTCTTCTCGACGAACCGACCAACGACCTCGACCTGGACGGGCTGGAGCGTCTCGAGACGTTCGTCCGCGGGCTTCGCGGCGGTGTGGTGCTCGTGAGCCACGACCGCGAGTTCCTCGCCCGTTCGGTGACGCGCGTGCTCGAGCTCGACCTCGCGCAGAACTCCCACCGGGTCTACGGGGGCGGGTACGACTCCTACCTGGAGGAGCGCGCGACCGTACGGCGTCAGGCACGCGAGAAGTACGAGGAGTACGCCGACACCAAGGCCGACCTGGTCGCGCGCGCCCGCACGCAACGGGAGTGGTCCAGCCAGGGCGTGCGCAACGCGATGAAGAAGTCGCCCGACAACGACAAGATCCGCCGCAAGGCCGCGACGGAGTCCAGCGAGAAGCAGGCGCAGAAGGTGCGCCAGATGGAGAGCCGGATCGCGCGCCTCGACGAGGTCGAAGAGCCGCGCAAGGAGTGGCAGCTCGAGTTCACGATCGGTTCGGCCCCGCGGTCGAGCTCGGTCGTCTCGACCCTGTCGGGGGCGGTCTTCCGCCAGGGCGACTTCACCCTCGGTCCCGTCTCCCTGCAGGTGAACGCGGGGGAGCGCATCGGCATCACGGGTCCGAACGGTGCCGGGAAATCGACGCTGCTGCGTGGCATCCTGGGCCGTCAAGCGCCGGACGAAGGATCCGCGAGTCTGGGCGCGAGCGTCGAGATCGGCGAGATCGACCAGGCCCGATCGCTGTTCGTGGGGGAGCGAGCGCTCGCGGAGACGTTCGAGGGCTTCGTCCCCGAGATGAACGCCGGCGAGGTGCGGACGCTCCTCGCGAAGTTCGGGCTCAAGGCCGACCACGTCACGCGTGCGGTCGACGGGCTGTCGCCGGGGGAGCGCACGCGCGCGGGACTCGCTCTGCTGCAAGCGCGTGGCGTGAACGTGCTCGTGCTGGACGAGCCGACGAACCACCTCGATCTGCCGGCGATCGAGCAGCTCGAGCAGGCGCTGGAGTCGTACACGGGGACGTTGCTGCTCGTCACGCACGACCGGCGCATGCTCGCCGCGGTGCAGACCGACCGACGTTGGCGGGTGGAGGCCGGGCAGGTTACGGAGCTGTAGGGCGGTCCGCCCCCGGGTGCCGCGCCTGCGTGCCGCGCCGAACCTCCCGCATAAACGCTTCGCACGCGCAGAAACGCGTGCTGCACGCGTTTCTGCGAGCAGATCGCGTTTATGCGTGGGGGAGGGGCGGGGTCAGCGACCCTGGCGCTTCTTGTACGGCTTGGGCTCGCCCTTCACGATGGGGGCGCGGCCCTTGCCCTTGTTCGCCTTCGCCTTGCCGCCGCCGGGAGCCTTCTGCCGGGGCGCCGGGGGAGGCGCGTCGGCGATGCGACGGTGGGCCTCTTCGAGCAGCAACTCCCCGGCCGGCAGCAGGCGGGTGGGCGCCGTGCGCTGGACCAGCGGCTGCCCGACCTCTTCCTCGAGCTTGTCGAGGGTGGTGTACAGCGAGGCGAGGGGGATGCGCAGCTTGTCGGCGGCGCGGGGGAAGTGCAGCTCCTCGGCGAGGGCCGCGAACCGGACGAGGTGCTCGAGCTTCATGGCATCCATTCTCCCGTGTCGAGCGATGTCGCGTTGAGTGTCCAGAACACGCCGCCTCGCGCGGGGCGGGGGCGGCGTGTCCTGGACACTCGACGGGAGGGGAGGGCGGGTCAGGCGGCGGCCGAGGCCAGGAAGCGGTCGGCGGTGCGCAGCGACAGAGCCATGATCGTCAGCGCGGGGTTGGCCGCGATGGCCGAGGGGAAGACCGAGTTGTCGCAGATCCACAGGTTCGGGATCTCGTGCGAGCGACCGTCGGAGTCGACCACTCCGTCGGACGGATCGTCCGACATGCGGCACGTGCCGATCGTGTGCGCGGTGCGGGCGAGAACCATGGTCTCGCGCGCACCGGCGGCCTCCATCACCCGCAGCATGAACGCGGTGGCGTGCTTGTCGATCGCCTTCTCGTTCTCGCCGGCGGTGAACGTGACCCGCGCGCGGGGGATGCCGAACTCGTCGGTCTCGTCGACCAGCTCGAGCCGGTTGTCGTCCGACGGGAGGCAGTCGGCGTTGATGCCGATGCCGGCCATGAACCGCGCCTGATCCAGTCGCTGCATGAGCTCGGGGCCCCAGAGCCCGCCGCCGCGCACGAGCGTGGTCGAGAAGGTGACCGGCATGACTCCGAGGCTCTGCACGAGGTAGCCGCCGGCGAAGTCGGCGTCGGCGGGACGCATCATGTCCTCGCTGATGAGCGATGAGGGGTAACCGCGATGCCCGCGGACGGGCTCGTCGAACCGGCCCCACACCTGGGTGGCGCCGTGCGCGAGGAAGTTCCGCCCCACCTGGCCGTTGTCGTTCGCGATCCCCGTGTGCAGCAGCAGGCGCGGAGTCTCGACGCCGCCACCGGCCAGCACGAGGGCCCGGCAGCGCTGGCGACGATCGACGCCGTCCTTGCGGTACACCACGGCTTCGACGTGACCGCGGGCGTCGAGCTCGATCCCGTGCACCATCGACTCGCTGCGAATCTCGGCCCCGGCGGCGACCGCCGCGGGCAGGTACGTGTTGGAGGTGGAGGCCTTGGCATCCACGCGGCATCCCTGGTGGCACTCGCCGCAGTTCACGCACGCGCTGCGCTCGCCGTGGTGGTCCTGCAGCCGTGCCCGCGTGAGCACCGCGGCGGGGGCGTCGGCCCAGCGGACGCCGAGGGCGTCGCAGCCCTTCGCGACGAGGTTCGCCGGGGCGTTGCGCTTCGCCGGGGCGTAGGCGTACCGGCGCGACGGGTCCCACGGGTACGGGCTGGGTCCGGACACGCCGATGTCGCCCTCGACGCGCTCGACGTACGAGAGCAGTTCGTCGGGGTCCACCGGCCAGTCGCGGCCCACGCCCGACTCGGTGCGCAGGGCGAGGTCTCGGCGGTCGGGGCGCGGGGTAAATGCGCCCCAGTGCAGCATCGAGCCGCCGACGCCCCGTCCGCTGTTGTTCGGGCCGAAGGCCGTGGGGTCGTCGCCGCCGCTCAGCCGCTCCGACATCCAGTTGATCTCGACGGCCTCGGTCTCGTCCGGGGTCAGGTCGTCGGTCGAGAAGTGCCGTCCCGCCTCGAGGGCGACGACGGTGAGGCCCTTGCGCGCCAGCTCCGCGGTGAGCGGGGCTCCGCCCGCTCCCGTTCCAATGACGACGACGTCGACGATCTCATCGTCGGTGTAGGTGCGCATCGCTTCGAGGTTCATGCCGCGTCTCCCGTCGCGATCGTGCCGCCGACGCTCGCCGGCTCCCAGTCTTCTCGGCGCCCGAGGCGCAGCTCCACGAACCCGCGGATCGGCGTGCCCCCGGTGGCGAAACCGTCGTATCCGACCCGCGCCATGCTCGCGGGGTGGGCGAGCCACTGACGGACGAGATCGTTGCGCACGTCTTCGAGCCACGCCTTGAGCTGGGCGGCATCGAACGGGCCATCGGCATCCGCTTCCCCCTCGACGGCGGCGCGGAACGTCTCGGCGCGTTCGGTCGGGTCGGTGGGCCAGGCCGCGGCCAACTGATCGAGTCCGGTGCGGTACGCCTCGACATCGACGGGCAGATCGGCGTTGCGCCAGCCGTCGCCCTCGCCGCGCGCGAGCTGCGCATCGACGCGGCCGGCGATGTCGATCGCCGGTCCGTCCTGCGGGATCACCAGATCGGCGATCTCACGCAGCAGCGTCAGCTGCGCCATGTCGAGCACCGCGGGCGCGTACCCGCGGTCGTCGGGCACGGAGCGGCGGGCCAGGATGCCGCGGACCCGGTCGTCGACGCGATCGCCCGCGATGAGACGGGCCCAGTCGTCGGGAACCACCGGCCCGACCCGTACCTCGTCGGCGATGAAGCGGGAGATCGCCTCGGCGGCCTCGGCCGGACGCTCGAGCGGGATCAGGTGCCCGGTGTCCGCGAGGGTCACGAACCGCGCGCGGGGGTAGACCGAGGCGAGCAGTTCCGGCTGGGCGGAGGCGCCGAGGTCGGCGTCGTCGGTTCCGGCGAGCACGAGCACGGGCAGATCGAGCGTCTGCACGTCGGCGGTGGCGTCGATGCGGCTTCCCGTCTCGAGCCACGCACGCCACGCGGTGGGCGACGTGCGACGGAGGTCGGCCAGGGCGAGGGACTGCGCCCCGGAATCGAGGGGCTCGGCCGTGTTCTGGTCGATGAAGGTCTCGGCATCCTGTTCGGAGATCGCCCCGTCGTCGACCCACGAGAGCATCCGCTCACGACGCTCCTCGTCCATGGGCTCGGGGCGCGGCGGAGACGGAGCCATGAGCACCATGCCGCGCAGCCCGAAGAGCGCGGCGTCGCCGCGGAGCACACGGGCGGCGACCAGAGCGGCGATCTTCCCGCCCATGCTGTGTCCGCCGAGCATCCACGGACCGCGCGCGTGCTGGGCGAGATGACGGATGACGTGGTCGACGGTGTCGTCGAGGCGGGAGTCGGGGGCACTCGCCGCCGATCCGAAGCCGGGGAGGTCGATGCCGTGGACGCGCACGTCGCCGTCGAGCTTGTCGGCGAGACGGTCGAAGGATCCGGAGCTCGCCCCCAGCGCGTGCAGCAGGTACAGGGTGACGGACGCCCCGCCGGGAGCGGGAGCGGTTTCGGTGGGCATGCACTCACGCTCGCTTACGGGTGGGGCCGGAAAGGGTCGCTTGCGCAATGGCACGATTTGCGCAAGCATCCGCGGCGGGACGGCCGCTGGCGCGGGGGACGCGTACCGAAGTCCGGAACGACGGCGGGCTTCGCTGGGCGGTGTGGCGCCATCGCGCGGAATGCCGGGCCGGGTCACGCGGAACTCAGGAATTGCGTACACGACGATCGCCCCGTCCGCGCTCGGCGGGCCGGGGCGATCGGGGTGGTCGGGTTACGGCGTGACCATGCCGCCGTTGACGTTCAGCGTCTCGCCCGAGACGTAGCTGGACTCCGCGGAGGCGAGGAAGACGAACGCCGGCGCGATCTCGGCGGGCTGACCGGCGCGCTGGTACGTGCTCTCGTCGTCGAAGTGCTCCATCTGATCGTCGGAGACCCCCTGGCTCACCTGCAGGGCCGACCAGGTGGGCCCCGGTGCGACGACGTTGACCCGGATGCCGCGCGAGGCGAGCTGCTGCGCGAGACCCTTCGACAGGTTGTTGATCGCGGCTTTCGTCGCGGCGTAGTCGAGGCGGTCGGGCGCGGGCACGTAGGCCTCGAGCGAGGCGGTGTTGATGATCGTGCCGCCCTCGGGGAGGTGGGCGAGCGCCGCCTTGGTGATCCAGAACGGCGCGAAGACGTTCGTGCGGAAGGTCTGCTCGAACTGCTCGTCGGACAGGTCGTCGACCTTCTCGACCATCACCTGCTTGCCGGCGTTGTTCACGACGATGTCGAGGCCGCCGAGCGCTTCGGCGGCGTGGGAGACGAGCTCGCGGCACGCGCCGGGATCGGTGATGTCGGTCGCGATCGAGACGCCGGTGCGGCCGGCATCCCGGATCTGCTCCAGGATGTGGTCGGCGTCTCGCTGCTCGTCGGGCAGGTGGACGATGGCGACGTCGGCGCCCTCGCGCGCGAACGCGATCGCCACGGCCCCGCCGATGCCGGAGTCGCCGCCGGTGATGAGGGCTTTGCGGCCCACCAGACGACCGAGCCCGCGGTAGGTCTTCTCGCCCAGGTCGGGCACCGGCGTCATATCGGCCTGCACGCCGGGCTCGGGCTGGTGCTGCACGGGCGGCTCGACGCGCGAGTAGCGGGTGACGGGGTTGTCGAAGGTGAACTGATCGCGATCGGAGGTCATGCCACGACGCTATGCAGGACGGGCGTCGCGGTGCGCGGCCTTGACGGGAGAGCGGATGCCGCGCAGTCTCAACGCATTCCGCCCCGATCGACGAGACGCGTCGGCACGAGGTGCGTGTGCGATCCCGTCGCGGGATCGGCTCCCCGCGCCAGCAGCGTCTCGGCGGCGCGCGTGCCGAGCTCGGTCACGTCGTAGTCGACGATGCGGATGCGACGGGGGAGCAGCCGGGAGAGCTCGAAGTCGTCGAAACCGGCGATCGCGACGTCGGCACCGCGGGGCAGGATCGCCTCGAGGGCTCCGATCGTGACGCGGTTGTTGGCGCAGAACACCGCCGTCGGCGGGTCGGCGGAGTCGAGCAGCCGGTGCACCGCGTCACGGGTGACGGCGGGGGTGTGCAGCCCGTCGACGACCAGGGCGGGGTCGAGTGCGAGGCCCTCGGCGGCGAACGCCTCGCGGGCTCCGGCCAGACGCTCGCCCATCGTGAAGATGTCGGGGGAGTCCATCAGGACGGCGATGCGGCGGTGCCCGGCCTCGAGGAGTTCGGCGACGACCGCTCGGGATCCGCCGCGGTTGTCGAGGAGGATCGCATCGGCGGGCACGCCGCTGCCGGGTCGGTCGAGGAAGACCACGGGTGTTCCCAGCTCGACCTCACGGGACAGGTAGGAATGGTCGGCCGCGGTGGGAACGACGATGAGCCCGCCGATCTGGCGCTGACACAGATCGAGGGCAAGGGTGCGTTCGAGATCGGCGTCTTCTTCGCTGGATGCCATCACCAGGTGCATCCGCTCGCGGGTGGCGATCGCCGAGACGGCGGCGGCGACCGCCATGTAGAAGGTGTTCGAGAGGTCGGCCGCGACGAAGCCGATGGTGTCGCGGTTGCCCGAGCGCAGGCTGGCGGCGAGGGAATTGCGGTGGTAGCCGAGCCGGCCGACCGAGGCGAGGACGCGCTCGATCATGGCGGGGTCGACGTTCGGCTCGCCGTTGACCACGCGCGAGACGGTCTTCAGGCTCACCCCGGCGTCGGCGGCGACGTCGATCATGGTGGGCCGACCGGTCTTGCGCATGCGTCTCCTCGGGGATGCCGAGCGGGGCCGGCATCCCTCCGAGCATACGGATACCGCCGGTCGTGCCGGGAAACGAGCAGAGGGGGTGCCCGCGATCGGCGGGACACCCCCGGGGGTCGTCGTCAGACCTCGGGTGAGACCAGCGTTCCCGTCTCGTGCGAGGCGATCGCGGCGGCGAAGAGCCGGTGCGTCAGCGCGGCCTCGTCGGGACGGACGCAGCCGAAGCCGTCGCCGAGCTCGCCCAGGTATTCGGCGAGGTAGGCCGCCCACATCTGCAGGATGGCATCGGAGAAACCCGATTCGAAGTTGGGCCCCGTCACCGTCGGCCATACCGACTGGCTGCCGGCGTCGACGCTCTGCCAGCTCTGCTCACGGCCGACGCCGGGGACGTCGATGAAGGCGAACACCTCGACCTGCTTGGGGTTCTTGGTGCTGAAGCGCACGCCGCCCGACATGCCGATCGCCTCGAACTCCCACGTGTTCTTCTGCCCCGGAGCGATGCGCTTGGTCTCGGTCGTGAGCGGGAACGGTGCGCCGTCGTGGCGCGCCCACGAGTGGATGACGGCGTTGTCCCACGTGTCGCACGGCTGGGGCGTGCCGTCGGGGCCGGGGCGCTCGGTCACGATGTCCTGCAGGATGCCGACGACTTTCTCGGGCGTCCAGCCCAGGCGCAGCGGCACGTGCCACGTGTGCATGCCGAGGTCGTTGAGCACCCCCGCGTCGCCGCAGAACTGCTTCTGCCGCTTCCAGTTGAGGGGCTTGTCCACGTCGATGTCGCTCGCGTGCAGGAAGGTGCATTTCGCCTCGACGATGCGCCCGAGTGCGCCGGAGCGGACGTAGTCGACCGCCCACTGTGCGCCGGGGAAGAAGGGCATCTCGCTCGACACGCGCACGAACGACCCGGGTGTCTCGTCGATGGCGGCGACCACCGCGTCGGCCGCCGCGCGATCGATGCCGAAGGGCTTCTCGGCCAGCAGCGCCTTGCCGGCGCGGACGGTGTCGACGTAGAGCCGCTCGTGCAGGTCGTGCCGCACGGCGATGTAGACGACGTCGACGCGCGGATCGGCGAGCAGCTCGTGGTGGTCGGTCGTGGTCAGCTGCACGGTGTCGATGCGCTCGAAGAACTCCAGGGCTGCGGGGTTGATGTCGCACACCGCGACGAGCTCGGGCTCGGCGGGGTGCTCGATGAGCGCGGGCCAGCGGCGCAGGGCCGCGGCGATCTCGCGCCCCATGAGGCCGCCGCCGATTATGCCGACGCCGATCTTCGTCCCGGTCATGCGCGGTCCCCTTCGTCGGTGCCGCCGATGAGGGCGAGAGCGTCGTCGACCGAGGCGTCGTCGTGTACCACGGCCATGAGGGCCGCGGTGATGCCGGCGGGGTCGCGGTGCTGGATGACGTTGCGGCCGTAGACGATCCCGCGGGCGCCCTGCGCGAGCACCGCCTTCGTGCGCTCCAAGAGAGTGCGGTCGTCGACGCGTCCTCCGCCGCGCACCAGCAGGGGGGTGTCGCCTGCGGCCTGGACGACCCGGTGGTACTCGGTGATGTCGTCGGTGGGGTCGGCCTTGATGAGGTCGGCGCCGAGCTCGCGCGCCTGGCGCACGAGGGTGACGACCTTGGCGGTATCGCCGTCGACCCCGTAGCCGCCGGTGCCGGGTGTGGTCTGCATGACGAGGGGCTCGATCATGAGCGGCATCCCGTACTTCTCGGCGTCGCTGCGCAGCGCCAGGATCGAGCGGATGCACTGCTCGCGCACCTGCGGTTCGCCCGGCAGATCGAGGAGGTTCACGCAGACCGCGACCGCGTCGAGGCGGACGGCGACCTCGATGGCATCCGGCACGTGGATGCTGTGCAGGGGGGACTCGAGCGGGTCGCCGTAGACGTTGGCGATGTCGGTGCGCAGCACGAGTCCGGGCTTCTGCTTGCCGGGGACGGACTGCAGCAGCGGCGCCTGCCCGAGGGTGAGCTGCACCGCGTCGGGGCCGGCGTCGACGAGGGTGGCGACGGTGGCCGCCATGTCTTCGATGCCCGTGAGGAACGAGTGCTCGTGGAAGGCGCCGTGGTCGACGGCGACGTCGAGAGCGCGGCCGGACCGCGCGTTGAAGAGGCGATTGAGGCGGGGTTTCGACATGGGGTGTGGGTCTCCGAAGCGTCGTGTCGGGGCGCGGCTCTGCGCTCGACGGTCAGTATGCGGCGAGCAAGACAACGTTGTCAATCGCTGCTAGCGTGAGCGGCGACACGGCGAAGAAGGCGGGGATCATGGGCGAGCTGTACGAGCGATCGATCGACGACGCGAGACGACGGGTGGGTTCTGCCGCCGCGCTGGCCGCGGTGGAGGCCTCGGTGCGAACGGATGGACCGGATGCCGGAACCCGGCGCCTGCGGCTCATCGCGGGCGATCTCGACGTCGAGCTGCTGCCCGACCGCGGGCTCGACCTCGGCCAGGTGCGGCACCGCGGCGTGCCTCTGGCGTGGGTGTCGCCGACCGGATGGCCGCGCCCGGGTGCGAGCGGCTTCGGCGGAGCGTTCGGCGGGGGCCTCGTGACCACCTGCGGGCTGCTCTCGTTCGGCCCGCCCTCGGTCGATGCCGAGGGGGAGCACCCGCAGCACGGGCGCTACAGCGGCCTGTCGGCATCCGTGGTCCGCGCGGAGGCGACGCGGGATGCCGTGGTGGCCGAGGCGGTGATCGTGGAGGCGAGCGTCCTCGGTGCTCATCTCGAGCTGCGGCGCAGCGTACGACTGCCCCTCGGGGAGGGGCGCATCGAGCTGCGCGACGAGATCGTCAACCGCGGCTCGCGCGCGGTCGAGCCCATGGTGCTCTACCACGTGAATCTCGGCTGGCCACTCGTCGATGCGGGCACGGTGCTGCGCTCGCCGGCCGATCGCGTGCTCCCGCGCGATGCCGCCGCGGAGGCGGGGCTGTCGTCGTGGGCGGAGTTCCCCGAGCCGTCGGCGCACTATCCGGAGCAGGTGTTCGCGCACGAGCTGCCGACCGATCGCCGCGTGAGCGCCGAGGTGATCGCGCCGTCGGGCCTCGGCATCCGGATCACCTTCGACACCGCCCGGTTGCCGGGGATGTTCCAGTGGCGGGTCGCCCAGGACGACGGGGTGGTGCTCGGGGTGGAGCCGGCGACGGCGGCGACGATCCTGGGTCGAGCAGACGCGCGAGAGCGCGGGCTCCTGCGTCCGCTCGCCCCCGGGGCGTCGTGGGAGCTCGGTCTCGACATCGATGTCATCGAGATCCATCCGTGACTTGACAACGTTGTCCGATGGGGCTCATGCTGTCTGCATCGAAGCCCGCCCGAGGGTTTCCTCCCGAATGACAACGATGTCGGAGATGCGATGACGCACGACGAGCGACGGACCGCGACCGCGGTCGGCGAGGCCACCACGGCCCGCCCGCGCGCTCGTCTCATCGACGTCGCGACGGCGGCGGGCGTCAGCCCCAAGACCGTGTCCCGTGTCATCAACGACGAGGCCGGAGTCCTGCCCGGAACCCGCGATCGCGTGCTGCAGGTGGTTCGCGACCTGGGCTTCGTCCCCGACCGCAGCGCCCGCGAGCTCAAGCGTCGCGAGGCCGACACCATCGGCATCCTGATCGATGCGATCAGCGACCCGTTCTTCGCGGCCCTGGTGAGCGTGGTCGAGGAGCTCGCGATCGCCGACGGCCTGAGCGTGATCTTCGCGAGCACCGGCTACGACCCCGAGCGCGAGACGGCGCAGCTCGACCGGCTGACCGGCCACCGCCTCGCCGGTCTCATCGTCGCGCCGGTCGCCGTTCCGGCAGAGGTTCTCGCGGGGCTGCGCAACCGCTTCCCGGTGGTGACCGTCGACCGCGTGCGGCCGGGGATCGACGCGATCGTCATCGACGACTTCGGGGCCGCCGCCGAGGCCACCGCGGCCCTGCTCTCGCACGGGCACCGCCGCGTCGCCTTCATGGGCGAGGACGTGCCGTACCCCACCGTCAGCGACCGCCTGGCCGGATACCGTTCCGCTCTGGATGCGGCGGGTGTGGCCTTCGATCCCTCGCTCGTCGTCACCCACGAGCGCTTCCGCGCGGGGGAAGCAGCCGAGGCCTCGCTGCTGCTCGGGCGGTCCGACGCCCCCACCGCCCTGCTGTGCGCGACGAGCCTCGCGGCGATCGCGACGGTGCGCGCGATCCGCGCGCGGGGGCTCCGCATGCCCGCGCTCATCTCGTTCGGCGACTTCACTCTCGCCGAGGTGCTGGAACCGGGCATCACCTACGTCGACCACGACCCCCGCTTGCTCGGCGCGGCGGCGTTCCGGCGCCTGCGCCACCTGGCCCTGCACGCCGACGACGCCCCGACCCGCACGGTCGTGCCCACGCGCCTCGTTCCCCGCGGATCGGGCGAGGTGCCCGTCGCGGAATCGGAGAAGCGCAGCGGAATCGGATCCGTGTCGGCACCTGATCCGATTCCGCTGCGTCCGTCCGATTCCGCCGGGGTACTCCCGTCCCCCGCGGCGGTCGCCCTCGTCCACCCTGCGCCGGCCGGCGACGTCGTCGTCGCGGCCGCAGCCCCGATCGGAGCCCCCGCATGAAGCCCGTCCTGCTGCCCCCCAACCCCGTGCAGCACTTCTACCTCGGCGGCGACCGCATCGCGGCGCTGCGGGGCATCGTGCCCGAGACCGACCGGCAGCCCGAGGAGTGGCTCGGCTCGACCGTCTCGCGCTTCGGTTCCGACACCGTCGGCCTCGCCGTGACCGATGGCGGCGACGTCCTGCGCGACCTCGTCTCCGCCGACCGCGGCGCCTGGGTGGGAGCGTGCGGGGGGCGGGATGCCGCCGACCTCGGCATCCTGGTCAAGCTCCTCGACGCGCGTCAGCGGCTTCCCGTCCACGTGCACCCGGGTCGCGAGTTCGCCACCGCGCACCTCGACTGCCCCTACGGCAAGACCGAGGCCTGGTACGTGCTCGAGACCGAGGACGACTGCGCCGTGCACGTCGGCTGGAACCGGGCCGTCGACCGCGACGAACTCGACCGTCGCCGCGACGCACAGGACAGCGAGTGGATGCTCTCGCGCATGAACCGCGTGGTCGTGCGCCCCGGCATGGGGGTTCTCGTGCCCGCCGGCACGGTGCACGCGATCGACGGCGGCATCTTCGTCGCCGAAGTGCAGGAGCCGACCGACTTCTCGATCCTGCTCGAGTGGTCGGTCACGACCTCGACGCGCGAGGAGTCGCACCTCGACCTCGGCTTCGACGCCGTGATGCCCTCGGTGTCGACCGAGAAGCTGGATGCCGAGACCCTCGACGCCCTGATCAGCACGGTGGGGACGACTCCGGCGGGCTCGGACTTCCGCTCGCTGCTGCCCGCGGTCGCCGACCCCTACTTCCGCCTGTTCGACGCGGCGGGCGAGACGGCGGCCCGCGACGCCGGCTTCGCGGTGGTGCTGGTGCGCGAGGGCTCCGGCGCGCTGGTGTCGGATGCCGGCACGCTCGACATCGAGCGCGGACAGGTCTACGCCGTGCCGCACGCGTTCGGCGCCTGGCGCCTGACGGGCGAGGCCGAGGTGCTCGTCGCCGCGCCCGGAGCGGGCTGGCCCGGCACCCTCCGCGGAGGGGATGTGCGATGAGCGACTACGTCGTCGGCATCGACATGGGCAGCACCAGCACGAAGCTGCTCGTCGCGACCCCCGAGGGACGCCAGGTGCTCGTGGTGAGCCGCCCCTCGCCCTGGACCAACCTCGACCACGGCCGCGCCGAGATGCCCGCCGACCGGGCGATCGCGGTCGTGCGCGCTCTCGCGGCCGAGGCCGATGCCCGGCTCCAGGAGGGGTACCGCGTCGTCGCGCTCGGGGTCTCGGGCATGGCCGAGGCGGGGGTGCTGCTCGACGCCGCAGGCAGCGCACTCGCGCCGATCATGGCGTGGTTCGACCCGCGAGGGGCAGCGCAGATCCGAGCGACGCCCGCGGAGTTCCGCGCCGAGTTCCCCGGCCGTACCGGGTTGCCGGTGGGGCCGCTGGCATCCCTCGCCAAACTCCTGCACCTGCGCGACAGCGGTATCGCGCTCGCCGGGACGACGTTCCTCAACGTCCCCGAATACGTCGTGCACGCCCTCGGCGGCCCCCGTGTGGCGGAGTTCTCGCTCGTGTCGCGCACCGGGCTCATCGACCAGGACGACAGCACGCCGTGGCAGGCCGCCCTCGACGTGCTCGGGGTGGACGAGTCGATCCTCGGGGCGCGCGTGAGCGCGGGCGAGCCGGTGGGCGTGCTGACGGACGAGGCCATGCCCGCCGGCTTCCGGGGCGCGGCGCTCACGATCGCCGGTCACGACCACCTGGTGTCCGCCGTGGCCGTCGGGGCGACGCACACCGGCCAGCTCTATGACTCCATGGGTACGGCCGAGGCCCTCGTGCGCGTGCTCGACGACACCCTCCCCTTCGCCGCGCGCGAGCGCCTCGCCCACGCCGGCATCAATTGCGTGCGCCACGTCATCCCCGGCAAGTACGTGCTGCTCGCGGGCACGAAGTCGGGTCTGCTCATGCGTCGCGTGCTCCAGCTGCTCGGGATCACGGATGCCACGGGCCGGGCGGTCATCGACGACGCCGCTCTCGCGCTCCCCGTCGATGGAACGCTCGCCGACGGGGGCCTCGAGGTCTCGGGCGCGCGTAACGACGACGGGGTGCTCAAGGTCGTCGCCCAGAGCGACGGGCTCAGCCCCGCCGAACTGTTCGCCGCGTCCCTGCGCCACGGCAACGACATGCTCGCCGAGTGCATGGCGGCCATGGACCGCGAGGTGGCCCCGCCCACCTCGACGGTGCTGACCGGGGGCTGGTCGACCATGGCATCCGTCGTCCGCTCGCGCTCGGCGCTGCTGCCCGAGGTCACCGTCTCGACCCACGACGAGGGCACGGCCTACGGGGCGGCGCTGTTCGCCGCCTTCGCGGTGTCGTCGGAGCCCTTCGAGAACGTCGCGGAGACGTTCCTCTCTTCCTCTGTCCTCACCACTGAAAGGAGCTGACGATGTCGTCAGTCACCACCGCCGTCCCGGTGCTGCAGGCTCGGGGCCTGTCGCGGCAGTTCGGTCACGTCCGGGCGTTGAACAACGTCGATTTCGAGGTCTACCCGGGCGAGGTCACCGCCCTGATCGGCGACAACGGCGCCGGCAAATCGACGCTCGTGAAAGCCCTCTCGGGCAACCTGGCGGTCGACGAGGGCGAGATCCTCTTCGACGGCACGCCGATCGAGATGAGCAACCCGCAGGTGGCGTCGTCGCTCGGCATCGAGACGGTGTACCAGGACCTCGCCCTGGCGCCGCACCTCGACCCGGTGCAGAACATGTACCTCGGCCGCGAGATCCGCCGCCCCGGCATCGCCGGAGCGCTCGGGTTCATGAAGACGAAGGACATGGCCACGGCCTCGCGCGCCGCCTTCAACGAACTCGGTGCCACCGTCCGCTCGCTCACCTCGCCGGTGGGCGAGATGTCGGGCGGTCAGCGTCAGGCGATCGCTATCGCCCGCGCCGTGCACTGGGCCGGGCGCCTCGTCTTCCTCGACGAGCCGACCGCCGCTCTCGGCGTCCGCCAGACCAAGAACGTCCTCGAGACCATCCGGCGCGTGCGCGACAAGGGCATCGCGGTGGTCCTGATCTCGCACTCGATGCCGCACGTGATGGAGGTCTGCGACCGCATCCAGGTGCTGCGCTTGGGCACCCGCGTCGCCAACGTCGACGCCAAGAACACCTCCATGGAAGAACTCGTCGGGCTCATGACCGGCGCCGTCACGAAGGACGACCAGAAGTGAGCACCCAGACGCCTCCCACCGAGACGGTGGCCATCGGCACGTTCGAGGACACCAAGCCGAACTTCTTCCGGGGACTGCTCAAGGCCCAGGCCTTCCAGATCCTGATCATCCTCGTCGTCATCGTGCTGATCTTCAGCGCTCTGGCACCGGAGTCGTTCGCCCAGTGGTCGAACTTCCGCTTGATCATCCAGAACGCCTCGATCCTCGCCGTCCTCGGCGTGGGAATGACGTACATCATCATCACCTCGGGCATCGACCTGTCGATCGGCTCGGTGCTGGTGTTCTCGGGCGTCGTCTCGGCGCTCGTGATGCGTGCGCTCGGTGGTGAGGGCTGGGGCGTCGCAACCATCGGCATCCTCGTGTCGATCCTCAGCGGCGTGTGCTGGGGCCTGTTCAACGGCTTCCTCATCGCGAAGGCCAAGATCCCGCCGCTCATCGTCACGCTCGGTTCGCTCGGCATGGCGCTGGGTC
>Ga0308159_1001790_pt1 | contig 28212 bp, 29 predicted proteins | sample PhyCR1_FD_201040 | JGI IMG/M metagenome (GOLD analysis project Ga0308159, IMG submission 201040) | Phyllosphere microbial communities from UC Gill Tract Community Farm, Albany, California, United States - DLSLC.R1 | ecosystem: Host-associated > Plants > Phyllosphere > Unclassified | place: USA...
TCCAGGTTTCGCTCAGCGGTTTGTCGCCATTGACCAGAGAAGCGCGCATTTCGACCGGCTTCTTCGGATCCTTCACTTTCAGGCGCAGCGTCAAACGCCAGCCCTTGGTGACTGAATTATAGCGGACATTGTTTTCAAGCAGATCGGCGTTGTCGCCCATGCTGACCTGAGACGCAACCGGCGTGTCGGGCTTGAGGGATTTCAGTGCAGGTCCGACGAAGTCGACCACATAGGCCACACTGCCATCCTGCTCGCGCACCAGATTGGACTGTTTCACGTCACCGGCCGAACGCAGGGTCTGGGATACCCATGACGAATCCGGCGAGTGCAGCTTGTCTTCTTCACGGGTGAAGTGCACGCGGTAGCTGAGATCGATAGGCGTACCGGCAGCGGGCAGCTGATCCGGCGTCCAGAAGGCCACGATGTTGTCGTTGGTTTCATCCGCAGTCGGGATTTCCACCAGCTCGACCTTGCCTTTGCCCCAGTCGCCCTTCGGCTCTACCCAGGCGCTTGGACGCAGGTCATAGCGATCGTCGAGATCTTCATAGGCCGAGAAGTTGCGACCGCGTTGCAGCAGGCCGAAACCTTTTGGATTTTCCATCGTGAACTGGCTCACCGACAGGTGACGCGGGTTGTTCAGCGGACGCCAGATCCATTCACCGTTGCCGGCATGAATGGACAGACCGTCTGAATCATGCAGCGACGGACGGAAGTTCATCACGTTTGAAGGCTGGTTTGGACCAAACAGGAACATGCTGGTCAGCGGCGCCAGACCCAGTTTGCCCACTTTGTCGCGCAGGAAGACTTTTGCCTGAATGTCTACGCTGGCTTCTTTGCCCGGGTAAACGTCGAGACGATAGGCACCGGTGGCACGCGGCGAGTCGAGCAGCGCATAGATGACCAGGTGTTTTTCATCCGGATTCGGACGTTCAATCCAGAATTCGCGGAAACGCGGGAACTCTTCGCCGGAAGAAAGCGCGGTATCGATAGCCAGACCACGGGCAGACAGGCCATAAACCTGACCTTTGCCAATCAGACGGAAATAGCTCGCGCCCAGCACGCTCATAATTTCATCATCTTTATCTGCTTTATTGATCGGATAAAGAACCTTGAAACCGGCGAAGCCGAGATTTTTCACGGAGTCGGCATCGTGTTTTACGTTGCCGAAATTAAACAGGTCGGGGTTGTATTTGATCTCCTTGACACTGTTGGCGGTCACTTCATTAATTTTGACCGGCGTGTCGAAGTACATGCCCTGGTGGTAGAACTCAAGCTTGAACGGCGTGTTCAGATTATTCCAATACGCTTTCTCGTGATTGAATTGTATTTGTTGGTAGTCCGCAAATTTCATGTCGCGGAATTGAGATGGCAGATTACTTTTTGGTGCTTCGTAACCTTTATCAGCCAGCGCCTTGGCTTGCTTGGCAACATCATCAATAGAAAAAGCAAAGGCAGATGAAGTGAACAAGGTCATCAACACTGCGGCACTTAGCAAACGGACTTTAGTCATATCTGGCCCTTTGGAAAAATTTTTACCCGGCACGTCCCCTCCTTTAAATGTGCTTAACTCATTTAGTCCATTTTAAGGAATAGTCGGAAATCCGACAACATGAGAGGTGTTCGATTCAACCCGTTGATGAACCGTTTAAGCACATAGTTATACAAGGATAACAATTCGGTGTAAGTCCCGCTATGGAAAGTTGTCTGAGTCTATAGTAGGGTTGCGGCCCGCTACAGTTGCTGCTTTACAAAAAGCAGACAGTTCTTAATCAGTAACAATATGATGAGAAAATAAGCGGTGGTGATAGGATATTTTGCTAAAATGGATCACTATGAAACCACAAACTCAAACCCGTGAGTTCTTTTTGGACTCCATCCGAGCGTACCTGATGCTGCTCGGTATTCCATTTCATATCTCGTTGATCTATTCCAGCCATATCTGGGCGGTAAATAGCGTGACGCCCTCCGATGGTCTGACAATATTCAACGATACTATCCATGCGTTCCGCATGCAGGTTTTCTTTGTTATTTCCGGTTATTTCTCCTATATGCTCTTCGAACGTTACGAGCAGAAGAAATGGCTGAAGGTGCGGCTTGAGCGCGTCGCCATCCCGCTGGTCGCGGCGTTCCCGCTGATCACCATTCCGCAGCTGGCGTTTCTCTATTACTTTACCGACAAGTTCGCCAACTGGGGAACCATGAACATCTACCAGAAAGTCAATATTACCGTCTGGGAAGTTGTTGCACATTTATGGTTCCTGTTGACGCTGGTAATACTCACCAGTATTTCCTTCTATTTATTCCGCGCATTAAAAGAGAATAAGAATAGTCGTATTTTAAAGATAATTCGCGAGGCTGATTCTTTAGGAAAAATCTCAATACTCTTTTTGTTTTTCGGTTTAATTTACGCCGCCTTTAACCGTGCCTTATATCTTTTTGCGCCCGACCTGTTGGGTAACGGCGCATTTAACTTTATTGTCATGCAGACATTATTCTATCTGCCGTTTTTCTTTATTGGTGCCTGTGCGTTCAAGTTCGCCAACCTGAAAAGCATGTTCCTCAAACCTTCGGTGCCTGCCTGCGCCGTCTGTATTGTGCTGTTCGCGGCCTACATGATTAATCAGCACATCAATACGCCCGAACTCTACTCGATGGAGCTGGATGCGATTATCACCAGTTTGCTGGGTATTCTGATGGTGAATGTGGTGTTCTCGTTCAGCCACTATGTGCTGAATTTCCAGTCACCGTTTGTCACCTATCTGGTTAACGCGTCGCTGTTTGTCTACCTGATTCACCATCCGTTGACCCTGATATACGGCGCGTTTATAACGCCGCTGATTAAAAGCGACTGGGTCGGGTTCTGGGTAGGTCTGGTGTTCGTCTTTGGTATCGCCTTCCTGCTGTACGAGGTGCATAAACGCATCCCGCTGCTGCGTTTCCTGTTCTCGGGGAAATGGCAGTTTATGCAGAAAGACAAGGAAGACAGCGCAGGTGCCGGAGGCCGCACCCAGCAGAGTTAAGTCACCTTTCTGCGCACAATGAAAAAAGGGCGGGTGCCGTCTGAGAGTAATTTCTCCGGCACCCGCCCTTTTTGCTGCCTGCGAATCGGCAGTTAGTGAATATCGATAGTCGGCACGACGGACATGCCCACGCGCAGGCGCGCGAGTTCGGGCTGATTGTCATCAAGCAGAATCTTCACCGCCAGGCGCTGTGTCACCTTGGTGTAATTTCCGGTGGCGTTATCAGGCGTAATCGGCGAGAACGTCACGCCGGTCGCCGGTGCCACGCTGTCTACCCTGCCCTTCAAGGTGACGTCCGGCAAGGCATCGACCTTGATACTCACCGTTTGATTAGGTTGAACGTGCGCCAACTGGGTTTCCAGATAGTTGGCGAGCACATACGCCTTATCGATAGGCACCAGCGCCAGCACGCGCGTTCCGGCGCTCACGTAAGCCCCCACGCGTAGCGAACGCACACCCACCATGCCATCGACTGGCGCCTTGATCTCGGTATAGGACAGGTTAAGCTGCGCCTGATCCAGCGCGGTCTGCGCCGAGTCGATCGCGGCGTTGGCCTCCGCCTGCTGTGCGTTTAGCACCTCAAGCTGCTTCTCGGCGGCGCGAACGGCGGCCATGTCACTCTGCTGGCTCGCCAGCTTCTGACGATAGTTGGCGTCGGAGTCGTCGCGCAGATCCAGCGAGGTCGACCCGTTTTTGGCCAGTTGTCGATAGCGTTCGGCACTCTGGCGCGCATACACCAGCCCTGCGGCGTCGGCGGCGACCATCGCCTTTGCCTGATCGATGGTCGGCTGCTGCCTGGCAATCTGCGCCAGCAGACTTTGCCTCTGCGCCTGCGCCGTTTCGAGCGCGGCCTGCGCCGTGTGCACCGCATTGACGTAATCGCGGTCATCGATTTTTGCCAGCAACTGCCCCGCCTTGACCTGCTGGTTATCGGCGACCAGCACGTCCTGAATGGTGCCGGAAATACGCGGTGCCACCAGTGTCGAATCGGCAGAAATCACGGCGTCGTCGGTCGTCGGCGAGGTTTGACCGGCAATCAGATACCAGCCCAACAGAATCAGCAGGACAACGATGACCCCAACGGCCAGCCATACAGGACGAAATGAGGATGTCTTGGACATGTTATTTTTCTCTTGTGTTTCCATTATTAATCGTTAAAACCACGTTTAGGCTTGTCTTGCCTCTCCACCGCGCACGCTAGTCGGGCTTTTTGACGACAGACTGCGGCGGATAGGTGCGCCTTGGCAGAAATAGCGTGAGCAGGGCCAGCGCAATAGCGACGCCGATGATCATCAGATAACTGTCGGCAAGCCCCAGTATCGTGGCCTGCCGTTTAACCAGCGACGAAAAGGCGCTCAAAACTTCCGTCGAGATAGCCGAACCGTCGGGATTGAGCGGCGCGAGGTAAGTCCCGTCGCCCTCATAGGGTTGCGACAGCAGCGCGCTGGCATTGCCGACATGATTAAGCAATACATTGGAGTGGTACTGTTCGCGGCTGCTCGAGAATTCCCCCACCAGCGCCGATCCCATAACACTGCCCAGCCCGCGCACGGTATTGAACATCGCCGAGGCAAAGGGTCCTTCGGGCGGCTGTACCACGCTGGTCGCGCCCATCAGCACCGGCAGAATCGCCATCGGCTGGCCGAATGCCTGCATGATTTGCAGCCAGTAAAAGTTTTCGCGCGCCCACGCCTGAGTCATAAAACTGCCGCCATAACACGACAGACCAATCAGCCCAAGCCCCGTAATCAGCACGGCGCGGCTGTCTACCCAGCGCAGATTCAGAACGGCGGCGACCATCGGTGCCAGAATCAGCTGCGGCAGGCCGATAGTCAGCGCCAGCGGCCCGACCTGTACGGCGCGAAAACCGTGCACGCCTTCCATATAGCTCGACGGCAGCGCCGAGCCGGAAAGCACCAGAATCATCAGCCCGCCCAGCGTCAGCAGGCCGTGGGTCAGATTATGCCGCTTGAGCATTTGCAGCTTGAAAAGCGGCAGGGGGTGCGACCACTCGTTGACCAGAAAAATGATAAGCAGTGCTATCGACGACAGCAGCATGGTGACAATCAGCGGCGAGTTGAGCCAGTCGAGGCGCTCTCCCTGCTGAAGTGACAGAACCAGCAAGGCGATACCGCTGCTCCCCGTCAGCATTCCGAGCTTGTCCATCTGCTTAAAGCGCTCAAAACGCAAAGGGTCCTGCGGAATGCCGTAGCCAATCATCGAGGCGGCCAGCAAACACGGCGGGATCACCTGCCAGAAAACCCAGTGCCAGCCGACGTCATCGGTCCAGAACGCCGCGAGCGTGGTGGCGATATTCGGCCCAAAGGTGGCGGTTAGCGCGTAGGCGCTCAGGCCATAAAGCTTGTAGGCCGGCGGCAGAAAACGCAGCGCCGCCGTCATTAACAGAGGAGGCAGTGCGCCGCCAAAAATCCCCTGCACAACGCGCAGCGCGATAAAGACCGGAATAGTCGGCGCGAAGGGCAGTACCAGCGCCACCAGCGCAAAGCCCAGAGAGACGGCTATCGCAAAGCGGCGCAGTGAGAAGGTCATCGCAAACCACGGGGCCAGCATCATGGCGGCAACTTCGGCGGCCTGATAGGCGCCAATGACCCAGGTCCCGGGATCACTGCCGATATTCAATGCACCGCGCACATCGGCGAGCGCGATATCGGTAACGCGGTCGTTCAATCCCGAACAGAGAGACGCAATAAGCACGCCGACAAGCCCGATAACCAGCCGCAGTGTAAAAGGCTGGGGGATCGGGGGCGCTGGCGAAGCGGGTCCATTGCCGACAAGGGGCGGAGAAATTGGCTGGGTCATAAGTCGCTCTTATAAAAATGATGCAATGCACCGCTATACGGTACAGCAGCGAGATACTATAATACGATGCACTGTATTGCAATGTGATTGTTGCCTATATTTCAGGCGACGTGCGCTTGGGCTGGCGGGGAGTTACAATGTGTGAAAGGCAATAAACAGGGACAAATCAGTAGAATGAATAATGAAACCTCTAGCGAAGAAGAGCGCAGTGGCGGGATTCAGGTTATTTCCCGTGCGGCCGCGATTCTTAATGCGCTGGGCAGTCATCCCGAGGGACTGAGCCTCGGCGCCATTGCCACGGAAGTGCAACTGCCGCGCTCGACGGTGCAGCGCATCGTGGCCGCCCTGACGGAAGAAGGCATTGTGCGCACCGAAGGCGCAGGCGGCGTTCGGCTGGGGCCGATGTTGCTGCGGCTGGTGTCGACCATTCATACCGACGTTATCGCCATCGCCTCGCCGTATCTCCAGCAACTGTGCCACGACACGCAGGAAACCGTTGCGCTGGGCCGTGCCAGCGGGCGACAAATCGCCAATATTCATCATATTGTCGCCGAACGCGAGCTGCGCGTGGTGCCGAAATTTGGCTTGAACCTGCCTATCTACAGCACTTCCGCCGGACGCGCCCTGCTCTCCCTGAAAAGCGATAGCGAGATCCGCCAGCTGGTCGGAGAAACGCTGGAACCCGCGACGGAAAATACCGTGAAAGACATCGATACCCTGCTTCGTAAGGTCGATGCGGTACGCACCCGCGGGATCTCGATGGAAAGCGGAGAAACCGTGCTCGGCATCTCATCGATGGCGACCGCCATCGACACGATTCTCGGCCACTATTCGATTTCGGTTTTAATGCCGACAGAGCGCCATGCCGCCAAGCAACTCAGCGTGCAGCAGGCCATCATGCGGTGCAAAGAGTCGTTGATCGGCGAGATAGGTAAACTCGGCAGCGGTAAGTAACGCCCTGCTTCATTCATACTTTTGCTAAAAGGATTACGCAATGTTTGATGTCATTTTGGTTGCAGTAGACGGTTCCAGCCAGACTTCGCAGGTGGTGGCTCTGGCGGCGCAGGTTGCGCAGCACGGCGCGCCACAGGTTATTGTCACCTGTTGCATCGATGAGGCCTATGCCTTTGCCAATCAGCAGGAACAGCCCGGCGATATCACGGAGTATCCGGCGGCAACGGCTGAGCAGGACACCGCCACGGCGGTCGTTGCGCGCGCGCTGCAACAGCTTGCAGAGGTAGGCATCAAGGCGCAGGGAAATCTGGTGGTCGGCTCGGCGGGTGAAACGCTGGTCAGCGAAGCCAGAGAGAAAGGCGCATCGGTGATTGTCATGGGGCATCGCCAGCTAACGGCATTTGGCAGGATATTCAAGGGATCGGTCAGTGCGGAAGTGGTGGCGAATGCGCCGTGTCCGGTGCTGGTGGAAGTGCGCGGTAATTAAGGTAAAGCCCAACTAAAAAGTACAGAATTGACGTTGGGGATGCCAGTGCATCGCCAGCGCCAACCCTGTACTTCACCTCTATTATTTACAGACTACGGTTACAACTGTTTGACACAAAAAATCTTTATGCGGGTCGCGCAACGAGTATCGCGCGATTACCAGCGGCCCGGTGGTGGACCTTCATGCCATCGGCCCGGAGGCGGACCGCCGTGCCAGTGGCGCGGTGGCGGACCTTCTCGCCAATGGCGGTCGTGATGATAGTGGCGACGCGGTGGCTCATAGTAGACCCAGCGGCCACGATCGCGGCGATGATGGCTCCACCAGCCCGGCGGACGCCAGTTGCCGCCGTCCCAGTAGTTGCCGCGCGGGTCACGGTCACCGATGCGCAGTGATAAACCGGGGGTATTCACACCAATCGAAACATTTGCATGTGCTATCTCGGGAAGCCCTGACAAGGCCGTCATCACCGCGATAAGCGCTATTATTTTTTTCATTATCAACTCCAGGATCTGTCCGATCTGATGCTGCTGAGTTTACTCAAGCTATCTTGCTGTTCTATAGGAATTTATCCCATTTATACAGCCTCACGATTTCTTAACGATTTCGCCCCTTTTCCTTTGCATGCGTTGACACGCTAACGCTATGCCCGTAAAGGAAAATTTAGCAACGCTAATGTTTGCCCACACAAAAGGGCTACAAAGCTTTACGATTTGCTCCCGGCCAAAAAAGCACACATTGCTTACTGCGCGGCGAATTTCAGGCAATAAAAAACCGCCGCAGCGGTTTTTTTTTATCATGCATTCGGCATTAAGGCAGGCACGAATCAGATTTTGCAGCCTTCACAGTCTGCTTCGTCGTCCAGAATTTCCGGCACGGCGTTGGCTTTCTGCGCGGCTTTCTCTTCGGCCGTTTCCAGCGCAGCATCTATGTCGAAATCAAAAATATCGTCGCTCATGGTGTCACCTTGTTTACTTTTTTTAATCATAGCCGTTCACGGCGTATTGCGAAGGTTGCCAGTGTTACGGGTTACCGGCATGAAGCCAGTATAAACGACAGCGCGGCGGCGATCCCGTTAATCTGTGCTCTGCCCTCTTCGCCTGCCGATTTTCAGGTCAACTGACCAGGCTTTGGGCAGTCGGATTTGCGTCTCCTCCATTCAGCGACCATAGTTAAGGGGAGCCAAATTAAAGGAGAAGCACATGACAAGTTCAAATATTAAAGCCTGGGCCAACGTGCGTGAAACTTCTCACGAGATAGCTGAGGCAATTTTCGAACTGGCCGACAACGACGAAGTGTTAGCCCAGAAAATCTGGGAAGAAGGCAGCGACGAAGTGTTACCGGTCGCCTTTGCAAAAACCAAAGAGGATTATCTTTTTTGGGGCGAAGAGAAGATTGATCGCAAGAATGTCTAACGGGGCGCAGCACAGCCCTGTGTCATAGCTGTCTGGCCCTGAAGTGTCTGTTTACTGCTTCAGGGCTTAGCTGTCAAAACCAAAGCCCATCTGATGTGCCCACTCGAACACCTGCTCCTTATACACGAAGCGCGGTTCGCACACGCCGGGCTGACCGGGTGTCTGGATCATCACGGCGATACACGGATACGCAACGGGCCGTGCATCAAAGATAAAATCGTCAATTTCCTGATCGGCAAAATCCGTGGATTCGCCGACGACGCTCGCCTGGAATATTTCATTGATTATCCAGTTGCGATATTCGAATTCGTTGGTAATAAATTTCATTTTCGCCTCTGCTCCTACTCCTGAATCGATAGGAAAAACTCGCGTTATGGTTTCAGCAGTGCCGATGAAAGGGATTAACGGTGCAAACTCTCGTCGCCGCCACAGCAGGCGCACACTTCCACCCGTGAGACGTCCATGCTGGCTTCGCCATCGCAGTCCCATTCGACGCGCAACGGCTGACCGTTATCCTCTTTTGCCTGAATAAAACGGTCATACCACGCGGCTTGACCCTGCATGGTTTCAGTCAGAATGAGTGTGTCACCGGCATAAATACGCGCAGTTGCGTGAGCATCGTGCTTTTCGCCCGCAACCCGTTTATGAAGATGATGGATAGAGAGTTTGATACGTTCCACAGCGGCTCCTGATGCGACAAAGGATATTTTATCATCTCTTTGCGTACTTTTCATTGCGTTCTATATAACAATGAAGCGTAGATAACAAACAGTTTATCAGAGCCGCCGCGGAAAACGTGATATCGCGGGCGAAAGTCGGGGGCTGACTAGGCAAGTTGGGCAGTCTGTACGACGCTTGGCGCATCCTGATACTGACGGGCCAGATCATAGACATCATAAAAGTCGATGCCGCCCTTGTTTTGCACAATACGCTGCACATGCGATTTAAAGCGGCTGCTGACGTCGTTGCTGGCAAGCAGTGACGCCACCGCGTCGGAAGAGATTTCACGGCTGAAGAACCATTCGCCGTTGTAGCACACGCGCAAATCCAGCACGCCGATATCTTCATAGCGATAGGTCGGTTTGATTTCCAGCAAAAGCATCGCGGCCATGAAAATGAGAAACGCGGTAAATCCGGCAAACCAGCCCAATCCCATGTAAGGCGAGGCATACATCACGACGCCGACGGCGATATAACCGACAAACATTGCCAGACACAGCCACGGATGATTGGCGAAAAACTCGCTATTAATTCTCGGCTTACCGTCGCGACCTTCCGCACGATTTATGCGTTCTATCTCACTATTCAGAATTTTTTTAACGACATCCATTGATAACCTCACTACATTCAGTCAGGACAATACTGCGATTTGATAAGACGATTTTATCAGCAAGACTGTTATAGCGCGTAGAGCAGTTAATAAATAAATAACGGTAAACTGTTATAGACAAAGTGAGGAATGCACCGTGGCATTTATGATTATGGAAAAACCGGCAAAAGTGGTCGCCAGTTACCGCGTGGTCGGACCCTATGAAAAAAGTGTGAAAGAAGGTTTTGCGGCGCTTACCCCATGGGCGGAAAAACACGGGCTGGGCGAAGGCGAATGGCTGACGATTTTTTGGGACAACCCGCTCGCGACTGACCCGGACGCGCGTCGCGCCGATACCTGCGTGACGGTCGATGATCATTTCGTTCTCGGCGACGATGCAGACGGCATCGTGCTGCAAACTCTGCCCGCGGGCACCTATGCGGCGTTTCACACCACCGTCGACAGCGAAAACTTTGCCAAAGCCTGGACCGACTTTATCGAGGTGCATCTCGCCAGCAGCGGATATCGTCCCGACGGCCGCGCCTGTTATGAACAATATCTAAACGACGGCAGACAGACGGGCGTGTTTGAAGTGGTGTTCTTTCAGTCGGTCGAAAAAACCTCCCCTCTGCGTTAAATTCTGCTCAACGCGGTATCGCCGATACCGCGCCACCCTGCTCTGCCGTCCTTTCGCGCCATCAATAGATAAGCGTTATTCCGTTGGCCTGACAATGATCCTGATACGCCTGCGGCGGCGCAGAATCGGTCACCAGATGGGTGAAGTCGTTGATTGGCCCAATCGCGGCCGGACGCGCCTGCTCGAATTTACTGTAGTCGGCGACCAAAATTTTCTGCCGCGAGCGCTGCATCGCCTGATGCTTCATTAATAATTCGTCGAAATTAAAACAGCTGACGCCATATTGCAGGCTGATCCCCGCCGCCGAAATAAACGCCTTGTCGGGCAGCGCATTCAGCAGCTCGTTGCTGCTTTGCCCAAACGGAATGAAAATATTATTGCTGGGCCGGTACATGCCGCCACACATGATAACCTCGCAGTGCGGTTTGTCCTGCAACGCCAGAAACGTGTTGAGGGAGTAGCAGATAGCGCTGAACACACGTTCGTCGGGAATATGCTCGATGATATACGGCGTTGTGGTGCCGCAATCGAAAAAGACCAGGTCGTCGTCATCGATAAGCTGGGCGGCCAGTTTGCCGAGCCGATGCTTCTCCGCGATGTGACGGGTTTTCTGTTCACTGACAAAATAGTGCGTCGCCGGACTGTTTTTGGGGTCGATAACGATATAACCGCCCAGCAGGATAAGCGGGGAGTCGGCCCCGTTAAGGTCGCGCCGGACGGTCATTTCGGAGACCTCGAGCAGCACGGCCGCGTCCTTGAGATGGATCTTGTCGGTTTTTTTCAGTGCCAGCAACAACCGTTGCAGCCGATCTTCGCGCTTGTTTTCCATGTTTTTCCCGGCTTACTGAATCTGCACCAACGTCAACCAGCCGCCGAATACGGCACCGGTATCAATATAGAACTGGTTGGCAAACTGCTGCTCTTTTTCAACCGGCGTATGGCCGAAATAGAACCGCTCGGCCCCTTCGATGTCCTGAACCTGCCCTTCACGGGATTTGCCAAGACGTTGACGGCTCCACATGGTTTCATGTGCGCTGAGCGGATTGCCGCTGATGTATCGCGGCGCAGGGTAGTCAGCATGCGCAACAATGGTCAGGCCGGTCGGTGTACTGACTTCAATGATATGCGGCAGTGCATCGACTTTTTTAAACAGTTCGCGGACGCGCAGTTCTTCTTCTACCGGAAGCTTGTAGAACCAGTCGCCCCCGTTGCTTAACCAGCGGCTGACGTGCTGACCCCGCAGCGCATCGAGTCCCATCTGCTCGTGATTGCCCTTCACACAGGCAAACCAGGGTTGTTCGAGTAGCTCGAGGCAACCCGGACTGTTTTCACCGCGATCGATAAGGTCGCCGACCGAAATAAGTAAATCCTGTTCTCTGGAAAATTGATGTGAATCCAGCAGCAGGTTGAGTTGTTTCAGGCAGCCGTGAATGTCGCCGACGACATAAATGTGGCGAAAACGGGTGCCATCGATTTTCTCGTAACGGGTCATATCAAACATCGATTCATTCTGCTCGCTAAGTCGCACGCCCTCTTCGCCGCCCCCTCTTCGCGAAGGTGTGTGGCTCCGTTTCCCGCTCTGGCGGGTCTTGCGCCTTGATCCATGACTCAAACGGTATGAAATCAGGAAAATAATCACCACCAGCACAAAAAGTACGGGGATTGCCATGAGAAAATCCACTTCAACTCCTTAATTAAATGACCCGCAGGGAAATCCACCCTCGGCAATATACGGCCCAACAGGAAGCTTAACCACGCCTCAAAACGACAAAAAGAGCTTAACAATCCAATCAGATCGGCTTTTGTACAATTAGCGCTAAGGGGTTGACCGCTTTTTGCGCTATACTCCGCGCTGGCCCAGATAAAACCGGAGGTTTTATGAGCTCCACCGCTGTTCACACTCCCGATGAGTGCCCTTTATGCCAAAGTACAATCAAGACCAAAACTTCACTTAACTTAACTGAAAAAGTGGTCAACGTAACCTGTACAACTTGCGGTCGTTACAGTATTTTCCGCAAAACCATGCAAGAGATCTCTGTTGACAGAAACAAGCGCGTTGCTCTGCAAACCTTTTTCTCCAGTCAACCGAATTACCATTTGCCCCTCTCTCTCAAGGCAATCAGTAATCCTGAACCCGCGGGTGATTTTTAACCCTATAACCGCCCTTCGGGGCTGTTTTATCTCTTCTGCACTCCGCCTTTCCCGTTCATGACCCGTGACCTCGCCTTGACAATATTGCGATCTGCCTCACACTTTTAACTGTGGGATCGCGACATTAGCCTTGATGATAAACGATGTCTGCGTTCAGAAAGCCTTCCTCGACAATAGGTTAACTCAAACTGCCCTGTCGTTGTAAATTAAGGAGCGCTCAATGAAGAGGATCAACCGCCATCACGTCTCACGACGAGACTTCTGCCAGCTTTTACTGCTTGCCTCGGCAATGCCCGTCACCGGGTATGCGAAAACGTCTTCCCTGCCCGCCGACACACCACCGCACGTCGACATTCGTGCCCTGCCGCTGAACAAACCGGTAGGCGGCGTTCCTAATGATAAGCTTCCTTTACTGATTTATCAGCAGGCTGCACCACAAAATACAGCGAATACCGATGCCTATCTGGCCAATCTTTTTGCCCGCAACGGCTGGCCGGTTCAATGGCGCTATCAAATCTTCACGTTCACCCATTATCACTCCAATACGCATGAACTTCTGGGCGTCAGCAGTGGCATGGCGAAAGTGCAGCTTGGCGGCGAAAACGGCCCCATCACCCACCTGAAAAAAGGCGATGTCGTGCTCATCCCGGCGGGTGTGGGCCATAAGCAGCTGTCGGCCAGCGCCGATTTTCAGGTGTTGGGCGCCTATCCCAACGGATTGAGTCCTGATTTGTGTCATGACGACCCGTCGAAACTGCCCGAAGCCCGACAAAATATCGCGCGGATAGCCCTGCCGGACACCGATCCTGTTACTGGCCATCAGGGCGGTATTTTACAGCGCTGGCAGCCGAGCTGATTTCATAAAGGCCAGCAAAACGCCCTGCGATCGCCAAGCCCTAACTCAAATTAATCCTTCCCGTCGCTTAAACTTTATTTTAAAGTTTATCGGATGAGTTTTGTTTTAAAATCTGCAATTTGCGGCGGGCATCAACGCCGCAGCCTAAAAGCGTTTTATCCCCTCAGTCTTTTAAAAACAGCGAATTACACTATTTTTTTACATCTTGAAATCTTATTCCGAATTTAAATCCGGTGATAAAAACTTAGCATGATTATGTTTTTTCAACGGGTAATGGTCATTATGGAATTTGCACATTCATCGTCTTTATCGAATCAGCCGGGTGCCATGACGGCACCTGAACTGATCACCAGAATAGACGCCCTGCCCTCATCACCGGGACTGTGGCGTTTTATAATATTATTGGCAATTGGTGGTTTTTTTGAACTCTATGATCTGTTTCAAACGGCGTATATCAGTCCCGGACTGATTGCCGAGGGGATTTTCCACACGGGCAGTCAAGGCGTATTCGGTATCTCGGATCAGGCCGCCTTCGCCTCTTCCACCTTTCTCGGCCTGTTCGTCGGCACCAGCCTGCTCAGTCCGCTCGCCGACAAGTTCGGGCGTCGCCTGACCTTTATGTTCGCGCTGCTGTGGTACAGCTTCTTTACGCTGCTTATCGTCTTTCAGAATCAGGCGGAGTGGATTATTTTTCTGCGCTTTCTGGTGGGCGTTGGCCTCGGCATCGAGCTTGTCACCATCGACACCTATCTGGTGGAAATGGTGCCGACACGGCTGCGCAGCAGGGCATTCGCCTTCTCCTTCTTTATTCAGTTCCTGTCGGTGCCTGCCGTCGCGCTTATCTCGTGGTGGTTCGTGCCTCATACCTGGTTTGGTTTGACCGGTTGGCGCTACGTGTTGCTGGTCAGCGTCGTGTTTTCGCTGTTTATCTGGGTCGTGCGCAAGAAATTGCCGGAGTCTCCGCGCTGGCTTATGCAGCACGGGCAACCGGAAAAGGCGCAGCAGGTTCTCGAAGAGCTGGAAAAACAGTGTGGCGTCGGCAAGGTCGAACGGCTTGACCATCTGGTCACGCTACAGGATGAACACCAGTTTGAACGCCGCGGGCGCTTCAAGGAGATCTGGACGCCGCAGTTCCGTTCACGCACGATTATGCTGATGATTTTCAATATCTTTCAGGCAATCGGTTTCTTCGGCTTCGGCAACTGGCTTCCGGCGCTGCTCGCCGGTCAGGGCAGCAGCTTCACGCACAGCCTCTCCTACTCGATTATTATCACCCTCGGCTTTCCGATTGGCTGTCTGGTGTCGGTGCTGTATGCCGACAAGTTCGAGATCAAGTGGCAGGTGGTGGCAGGCGCGCTGGGCGTGGTGATTTTCGGCGCGCTTTTCGGCTTCCAGCGCACTCCGCTCGGCATGATCCTCTGCGGCTTCATGGTGAGTTACTGCAATGCATGGATGACTTACAGCTTCCACTCTTACCAGACAGAGATCTTCCCGACGCGCATTCGTGTGACCGCAGTCGGTTTCTGCTACTCGTTTAGCCGACTGTCGACGGTATTTAGCAGCATTATCATCGGTCTGTTCCTGGAATACACCGGCAATATCGGCGTGCTGGCCTTTATCGTGGCGAGTATGGCGATGGTGGTGCTGGTGATTTCCCTGCTCGGGCCTAAAACCAAAGATATCGAGCTGGAAAATATCTGATGCAAGACGCCGCTGCGGGCTCCTTCCTCGGCCCGCAGCGGCTATCAGTCTGTCAAACGGTCGGCCATCGCTCGTGCGAATACAGCCACATGCGGATATTAAACAGATAAAACAGGGGCATAAACAGGTGCATGTCCGAGCGACAGACCAGCTCGACCTGCAACAGCAACTGGTTCAGCTCATGCAGCAGTGACGCCGGCGGCGCGGCATAAATGTTCTTGAGCCGCTGTTTGATGTAGTTATTGATTTCAAACAGCAGCGCATCCGTGTCGATATGGTTACTTCTCAGCAACGCCTCGTGTCTGGCATAGAAATCAAACACGCTGACGCCCAGCCAAATCTCCGTAATCAGATTACCGCCCAGCGCGACGTTCGGGATGGGATCTATCTTGATTCGCGGCAAAATGATATTGACCTTGTCGAGCATTCCCGCGACGTACTGCTGTCGTCCCAGCAAGGAAGATTTGTTCATCTTGACGGCCTGGGTAAATTGCAGCAGATCCTTGATACCCCGGCGCAGTACGCGTTTGGCAGTCCATGAAGGCCGCTTGTTGCGGATAATCGCCGTCACCAGCACGGCAATCATAATCCCGACCACGGTAGAAATGGCCGAGTTGAGGATAGACAACGGATCGGGGCGGAAATCGTGGCTCATGCCCATGAAACTCGGGATCTGCGTCGCGATAATCAGGCCGAAGATGTTGCTCGCCGGATTGGCAATCACGATACCCAGCGCGATAAGTCCGGGTGCCAGACAAATGATCAGCGCCTCGAAACTGGTGGTCAGCGGGATAAGGATCACGGTGTAAATCAGGCTGGCGGCGATGGCTATCACCACGGCCTTGAGAAACACCTGCAGGGAGGCAATCGGGCTGTCATGGGCCGCAAAAAAGGAACAGGCGATGGCGGCCATCACGGGCGCGGTTCCGCCGTGTTTCCAGCCGCTGCCAATCCAGAACAGACAGCAGAGCATCGTTACAATGAAAATCGTCAGCGATGACAGGAAGATAAGCCCTTTATCGGCGTGTTTTTCAAACAGGGTAAACTTGGCGGGTTTTCTTTCATCGCTAAAGGCGCTGACTTTCTCTTTCACGCCAAGATAGGCATGGGCAATGCGGATGAAGTTTTGCAACCGCTCGACCAGACCGGTCAGCAGCAGTCCCTCTTCGGCCGTCATTTCACCGCTGAGGTAATGCGCCTTGATGCGTTCCTGCGAGGCGACCATTTCATCCACCAGCACTGCGATATCGCCAAACTGTTCGGGATTGTGCAGCCAAACCAGAAAATGGCTGAAGGTTTCGGCGATAAAATCCGGAAAGGTGACGCCGTGTTCGCCGAGCAGAATCAGCCGTTTTTCAATCGCGGTCAGGGTCGGGATAAGATAGGAAAGATGCTGGTACTGAACGGTCACCATGCGGATAAGCGCGCGCGCCGAGTCACCTTCATAGACGCAGTGGGTGATAAGCGCCTCGACGCTGACCGGGTAATTGGCCATCTGAATCAGAATATGTTCGTGCTCCAGCGACTTTTCCTTCGACACTCGCGTGACCATTTCCGCGCAGAGTTTTTTTGCGCTCTCAAACCAGTTATTGACGCTGCTTTCCAAAAGCGTGCTCATTTTTACCGGAAAGATGATCATGTGGATCAAGGTACTGCACACAATCGCCACCGCAATCTCTTCAATACGGGAAATCACTGTGTAGGTGATATCCAGCGGCGAGTTAACGTCGGCAAAGCCCATAATCGCCGCACTGTAACCGGCCAGCATGAAAACGTAGCTTTTCGGCGTGCGGTCGTGCAGCGAAAGATAGAGACAGAAGGCTATCCATAACGACACGCAGAAGCTGAACAACAGCGGATACAGCACCGTAATGGGGTAAATAAAGAAAATGAAGGCGCCGCCGAGCAGGGTTCCCATCAGTCGGAATACGGATTTTGACAGCGTCGAGGCGGAATAGAGCTGAGAGATAATAAATACGGATGTCAGCGACCAGGCGGGTTTATCCAGATTAAGTTTTAAGGCGATATATAAGGCCAGAAATGCAGCGATACAGGTTTTTACCGAGAACAAAAAAGCATTTTTTGTTAGCCACTTCATTTTCTAATTAAACAAATCACGTAGATTTTAAAGCATTATTTTATACCCCTACGAAAAGGGTTATCCGGATTTGTTTGTAACAAAGATGTTCGCAATTATGTCCAAATAAAACAAAAAGTCACCGCGAGGTGACTTGATGTAGAGAGTCGGTATCAAAAGGCTTGAACGGCAGGCCATCTCTGCGTCGGGTAAAGCGCCATACGGATGTTGAACAGGTAGAACAGCGGCGCGAAGAGCTGCATATCGACGCGACATAGGGATTCGGTGCGCAGCAGAAGAGCGTCGAGTTCATCCAGCAAACTTTGCGGCGGTGCCATATAGATATTCTTCAGCCGCTGCTTGAAGTAGCGGGTGATTTCAGTCATCAGCGCGTTGCTCTCAAGGCGCTTGTCTTTTAGAATCTCGTGATGGCGCGCGTAAAAATCATAGCAGTTTACGCCGAGCCAGATTTCGGTGATGAGATTGCCGCCGAGCGCAACGCCGGGCGTGGGATCTACGGTATTACGCGGCAGAATAATGTTGATTTTATCTATCATGCTGGCGACATATTGCTGGCGCGCCAGCAGCGAGGAGGCGTTCATGCGGATTTCGCCGGTGAACTGCAACAACTCCTTGATGCCGCGACGCAGCACGCGCCGCGCTGTCCAGGCGGGCCGTTTGTTGCGAATAAGCGAGGTGAGCACTACGGCCATGACGATGCCCACTACCGTCGAGATCGAAGCATTGATGATAGACAGCAAGTCCGGGTCGAGATCATGGGTCATGCCGATAAAGCCGGGGATTTGCGTGGCGATGATAAGGCCGATGAAGTTGGTCGACGGGTTGGCGATAACCAGCCCCAGCGCCAGCAGACCGGGAGCCAGCACGATGATTAGCGACTCGAAGGTGACGGTAAGCGGAATAAACACGCCGACGTAGATAAAACTGATGGCAATGGCCACCAGCACGCCTTTGAGAAACACTTTCATCGAGGCCACGGGACTGTCGAGCGAGGCGAAAAACGAGCATACGACCGCGCCCATCATCGGCGCGGTCGAGCCGTCCTTCCAGCCGGTGCCAATCCAGAACAGGCAGCCGAGCATGGTGGCGGCAAAGGCGGTAAAGCAGGACAGCAGAATCAGCCCGCGATCGCGGTGTTTGCGAATCAGTTTGACCTTGCCCCGTTTCTTCTCGGGACTCAATGAACTGACGCGCTCTTTCGCGCCCATATAAGAGTCGGAAAGCCGAATGAAATTGAGCAGGCGTTCCAGCAGGCCCATCAGCAACAATCCCTCTTCCGCACTCATTTCACCGCTGGCATAACGGGTTTTTATCTGCTCCTGCGAGGCGGTCAGGTCGTCCTGAATAGCCTGCGCATTGCCGCTCTGCTCGGGGCTGTTCAGCCAGGCAAGGAAATGGGCAAAGGACTCGGCCACGAAATCGGGGAAGTGGATCCCCTGCTCCGCCAGCAGGCTCAGGCGTTTTTCAATCGCCGTCAAGGTCGGGATCAGATACGAAAGGTGCTGGTACTGCGCGCTGACCAGTCGAATCAGCTTGCGGGCGGAGTCGCCTTCGTACACGCAGTGGGTGATCAGCGCTTCCACGTTGATGGGATAACTGGCCATCTGCACCAGAATCTGATCGCGTTCGGGCGAGCTCTCTTTGGACTCGACGGTCAGCAGTTCGTTGCAGAGTTTTTTGGCACTGTCGTACCAGTTGCTGACGCTGTTTTCGAGCAGATTGCGCATCCTGACCGGAAAAATCAGCATATGGATAAGGCTACTGCAAACGATAGCCACCGTTATCTCTTCAATACGCGAAATCACGGTGTAGGTGATGCCAAGCGGCGTAGTGACATCGGCAAAGCCCATGATGGCGGCGCTGTAACCGGCGAGCATGAAGATATAACTTTTCGGGGTGCGATCCTGGAGCGAGAGAAAAAGACAGCAGGCAACCCACAGCGAGACGGAAAGGCTGAACAATAAAGGATGCGTGACGGTGATGGGATAGATAAGGAAGATAAATCCGCCGCCCAACACGGTGCCAAGGAAGCGAAACAGCGCTTTTGACAGGGTCGAGGCCGAATAGAGTTGAGAAATGACGTACACCGACACCATCGCCCAGGCGGGCTTGTCGAGGTTCAGTTTCAACGCGATATAGAGCGCCAGAAAGGCTGCAATGCAGGTCTTGACGGCAAATAACAGCGCATTCTTGTTTAACCATTTCATTATGGAATTAATAGCTCGCAAAGCGTTAAACCGTCATTTTATACCGGTCGGCATAAAAGTGCTGCTGAATGCGAATGTTAACTTTGTAACAAAATCCTCACAAATAAAAAAAGCGGGGATCCCCGCCTTGAAGGCCGAGATCCCCGCGTATTATCGCCGACTATACCCTGACGACGTTGGTCACCACCTGCATGTAGGCCTGCGCTTCCTGACGGAAATTCATCTGCACGCCGGATGTGGTGTCGGTAAAGGTGACGGCGATGGCGTCACCGACATAACTCGAAACCACAACGTGCGAGTAGGAGGTGCCCGACGCAATGACATATACGCGGAACGAACCACAGGTGTTGTAGTTGGTTTTTAACGTAATGTCATACATGGTGCCTTCACCAAGATATTTGTTATTAATAGAATCTTTGAGCAACGCCAACACGCTGGTCGCACTGGTTGATGACGCAAAGGTATTGGCAGAACCTACCCCTTCGTACAGGTAATCCTTCATGAACAGCTTTTTGTTGAAGTTGACGAAGTCGGCCGTAGTGCCCATAAACGGTATAGTTTCAACCGTCGAATTATAGAGGGCCAGCGAACTGCCGGTATTGGTGATACTAAAACCGGTGTAGCTGTCGCTCGGTGATGAAAACGAGTTCTGGTATTGCAGCGTCGAGGTGTAAAGCAGACCGCCGATAATCCCGGACAGATAACCCGCATTGACTTGTATACGACCAAACGGCGCTCTTTCATAGTCATGCAGAATATCGAAGAAGTTGGTCTGGCTGGTGTTATCGCCCGCCACATTGATGGTCGAAAACACCATCGCCACACCGCTCACGGTGGTACAGGAGATTTTCGCCCCTGCGGTCCACGGGAAGGTGGCGACCTTGTCGGATGCCGAGATATTGTTCGGCGAGGCGACAACGATATAAGTATTTCCAAGGCTTGTATAATAGAAGAGATACTCCAGCTCATTGGTGCCGTCGGTTAGCTTAAGCCCGTTTTGTCCGACAATGGAGGTCAGGCCGGTGTTGTCGGTCAGTTTCAGAACCGCCAGCCTTTTGCCGTTGTAATCCCAGTCACCACTCAACTGCGCGTATTGACCGCAGTTGAATAGCCAGATCCCGCCCCAGTAGTTGGCAGCGATAAATTTAACGAAGACTTTCCAGCCTTCTACAATTGGCGAACTGCCTGCCGTACCATTGGCCAGGTAGATACCAACGTAGTTACTGTTCCAGTAATCGCCGGTAATGGCGTTTGAAGCATTAGGCCACTGATGATTACCCATACGAATGACGGCAATACAGTTGGTCGCCGTGCCGATATGTATATCCGAGAGTGAGAAGCCGTAACCAATAGGCTGAATACCATCCGCTTTCCCACCACCGTCCAGTACGTTGATATACAGATTCAGACCTGAAGTATTACCCAGACTATCACCGATGGTAATCATCGGCGTCGCATCCCAGAAGCTGGTATTGGCCGGGAAAGCAGAGGTAACGGTCAATTGATGAATATTGATGTTTAGACCGTTGCCAAACGTATTGCGAATTTGAATGGTGCCGGAAATGGTATAGCGTCCGGTACCACGCACTTCAAGAATACCGCCGTTGGTTGCGGCATCAATGGCGCTCTGGATGGCGGAAGTCCAGTCACCACTTGCCGAAGCATCATCGGCATAATCTTCAATATCCAGATAGCGGGCCGCCTTGTTATTCAACTTGGTCAGGTTTACCCCGCCTGCGTTGAACGCTGCCCCCAAAGTACCATCATCATAAGTAACAGCACTGTTATAGCCGACATAGTTGGCACCGGCAGACGTGCCCAGTGCATTTTGCATGGTGTCAAGCGCACGGTTGGCGGCAGCCGTTTCCTGCAACGTTGTGAAACTCGTTGAAATAGCCGCAGACGTTGCACCGGTCTGAGAGGCAGTTACGGTATAACTCCCTGCAATGCCACTGATAACATAGACAATATTGGTACCATCCGTACCAGTGGTCAGAGAGCTGGCGCTGAGATAGGCACCGTTAGAGACGGTCAGGGTTACCGTCGAGTTTGGCACGACTGCACCTGTACTGCTGTCGGTAACTTTGATTTGAATGGCATTGTTGGTGCTGCCGTCGGCAGCCGCGCCACGTGATAAGGTAGAGAGAGTGATGATATTAGCCATGATTGATGCCTCGCGAGTTATGTGAGTATGCGTTGAGTTACGGGTTGAGTTACGGGTTGAGTTACGGGTTTGCGCTACTTGCTTTGATACTGTTCGAATTGGCGGATGCCATCGAGTTGGGTATTGCAGTTTTGGAGATCGGTGAGGAGAAGTTCATTCCACATCACCGCGCCTCCGAAGGTCAGCGGGTTATCGGGAGGTGCCGACGGCTGACACGGCGTCAGCAGGCTGGCCGGGATAGGCGTGGCCGGCACTCTGACGAAATTGCTCGTAGTGGGTGAGCAAGCTGTGACTGACAGCATCAGGAACAGGCTCGGCAGCACACGGAGACGGCTTGAGCGCCGACGTAATAAGAGTTTGTCTCGCCTGGCTTGCAGTTCTGTTCGCCATTTGCTCATTGAGCGCGACTCCTGCTATCTGGTTGTATCTCTCTATGGCCATCGCCATCGACTGAGAGACGAATTCAGCTTTCTCCTTTTGCTGGGTCATGCTTGACAGGGCCGTGGTTTGAGACACCGCCTCGTCGTAAAAATGAATGGCGGTATAGATAAGCGACAAGATGGCGGACAGCATCAGCGTCATCGCCAGCAGCGTTATTTTATTGATCACGATTGCCCCATCAGACAGAGCTGCCTGTCGATTTCGCGCCGATTCACCAGGCCGCGATTGCGCTCTTTGTTGACATACACCCACAGACGAAGGTCGTCGCAGGCGGCCCGCAGGTTGCCGTCGTTGAGGTGCCTGAGCAGCGACGAACCGCGAAACGCGCTCACCCCGACGTTATAGGCAAAGGAATAGAGTGCGGCGCGGGTGTAGTTGTCTATCGGCACTTTCACCGCCGCATCCACCGCTTTTTTTACCGGATTGAGATGTTTCGCCAGCAACGCGTTGCACTCCTTGTCCGAATAGTATTTTCCGGGGATGACGTCCGTACCCGTGATGCCGCTGCATACGGTCCACACGCCGCCGACATCCCGATAGGCCACGCTTTTCTGGCCTTCTACGCCTTCCCGTCCTCCCAGCAGGGCCATGGCGATAGATAACGCGGTTGCCCCACCTAATTTGACCACTTTGCTTTTTAGTCCTGTTGACATAGCCATTGGGTACCTACCTTTGTTACAGACCGCCGAGGCGGCCACCGAGAGTAAAACAGGAGGTCTGAAAACGACAAAACCCCGCCGATGCGAGGTTTTGGTTGAGAGCGGCTACGTGACTCAGTAACCACTTTATAAGCGTACGCGGTAATATGCGGACCGCGTTAGCGCCTTTTTCAATTATTTTTTGCCTGCTTGTCAGGGGGCTTTTTCGCCCCCTTTTGCAAAGCTTTACTGATATTTCGCCTTGAGGTCTGCGAAGGCGGCATCGACGTTTTGCGACAGCGTCTCGAATGCCGAGGCCGCATAGGCATTAAACGTCTGATCGTCCGCCTCGAAGTTCGCCAGCGCAGTGGGCAGATCACTCGCCACTACCGAAGCCGACAACTGTGACAACGCCGTGCCCACATTTTGACCCACGGTATCGAGCTGCTGCTGAACATAGCTGATAAAGGTCGCCACATCGGCCTTGAACGCGGCAATATCGGCGCCCGGATCGGCATCTTTCGACACAAAACTCACGACCCGCGTAGCCTGGGTTCCGTCGCTCAACGAGGCCGTCAGCGTGACTTCCCCTGCCGTGGCGTTAAAGATATACACCGCGGCTTCGCCGAGAGAATCGGTCGACGATGGATTCGGCGTCGTCGGGAACGTCGCGCCACTGTTCACGCTAAAGGTCACGCTCTGCCCGGAAATTGCGGCTCCCGTCGCATCCACGACCTTGGCAATCACCACATCCGCCGTCCCGCCCGCCAACTGGTTATCAATCAGTGGCGTCAGCGTGAGACCGAGCGGCAATACCGGATCGCTGACGGGCGGCGTGTCGGGTTTGTCCATAAAACTCACGACCGTCGACGCCGTGGTGCCATCGGCAAGCGTAGCGGTCAGGGTGATGTCGCCTGCCGCCGCGCTGAACACGTAGACCGTTGCCTCGCCGAGCGAGTTGGTATAGGAAGGATTTGGCGTGGTCGGGAAGGTCGCGCCGGAGGTGACGCTCCAGGTAATCGCCTGATTTGCCACGGCCGCGCCCGTCGAATCCACGATAGAGGTCAGCACGATGTCTGCGGTGCTGCCCGCCAGCTGATTGCTGGTCATCGCCGTAAAGTTGATGGTAAAAGGCGGAACAGGATCGGTGCCCGGCGAGCCGTCTGCATCCACGAAGCTGATAATCGTCGAGGCATAGGTCGCATCCGACAAGGTGGCGATAAGCGTGGTATCACCGACGATATCGCAAGAGACCGACACGGTGACCTGACCATTGGCATCGGTGGTCAGTGGATTCGCCTGGAAGGTTGCGCCGTTGTTGGCATTGAAGGTGATAACCTGACCGGCGACCGGTGCACCGGAGGCGTCGACCACAGTGACCATCACGGAATCGGCACCGCCATTGGGGCCTGCCAGCTGACCGTCCTCGAGAGGAGTGAAACTGATTTTGTACATGTTTTTTTCCTTACGTTTATATGTTTGTGAATTGACGTGTAAAAAGGGCTTTTGACAACGCCTTGAAACGAAAAAACCCGCCGGAGCGGGTTGATGGGGAGGCGTATGTCGGACGTGACGGCCGGTCTATTGACCCAGGCTCATGAGATAGTCACGTGAAACGAAAGTCACCACCGTCGAGGCGGTGGTCCCGTCGGCGAGGGTTGCCGTCAGGTTGGCATCTCCCGCCGTGTTGCTGAACAAGGTGACCAGCGCCTCACCGGCCGCATCGGTCAGCAGCGGATTTTCCAGAATATCGAGCGTGGCGCTGTTATCGACAGCGAAGGTCACGGCCAGATCCGGTACTACGGCACCGTTATCATCGACGACTTTCGCGACGACCTGAACGGGCGTGCCGTTTGGACCGGCCATCTGCGTGCCTGAGAGAGATTGAAAGCTGATTGTAGACATAAGATTTTCCTTCATGGTTTCGATTGAAAGTGGCAATGGACTGCGTCACTGCGGTCACCCTCCAAAAACGCAAAAACCCCGCCGAAGCGAGGTTTTATGTTTTTGGTCACGTGACTCAGTAACCAGTTTTAATAGAGTAAACGGCTTTTTGCGGACCGCGTGAGCACTTTTTTCGGTTCACGATAAATTTCTACAATCGGGTCCATATCCAGCTTTACGTCCAGCATCGACAGACACCCTTCCACAAAACCTTCCGCCAGTTGCAGCATGATACGCACCAGCTTCTCGTCTTTTTTGAGCGCACGCGCAATCGCACGTTTTGGCTGATTCATAACGTAATGCAGCACCAGCAGCTGATATTCTTCGGGTTTAAGCTGTTTCAGGCGCGTGACGCACCCGTCGATCAGCATTCCGTCGTCATCGCAGCAGGAGATGCGCGATTTCGTGGTTTGCGGCAGTAATCCCCGAAAACCGGCCGCCGTTTTCTGCCAGTCGAGATGGCTGTGATCCGCCGCCGCCCAACCGCCCCAGCGCGCCAAAACTTGTGGTATATCTCTCATAAGTTTTCCTCCATAGGTCGCTTTTTCATGCCCTGCCGCCTTTACGGCTGCGGTAACTTTGCCAGGTAAACGGGATCCACAATCCCCCGTTGGTTTGCCTGTCCATCATTCTTTCGCCCAGCAGACTGAGCAGCTGGTCATAATTCAGGTTGGTCAGCATGCCCGTCGGCTTCAGCAGCAGCTGACGGCGGTCAACAATCTGGCTGAGCAGATTGATTTCAAAATCGTTGTGAGTGCTCTTTTGCACCCCGACTTCGTCGAGCACCAGCAAATCGAGCTGGCAGAGATCTTTAAGTAACGTCGCCTCTTTAACCGGACTGTTTTTCTCGAAGCTGGCGCGAAATTTCTGGCAGATTTCCGCCACGGTAATAATGGCGGCCACTCGCCCCTCTTTGATGAGATTCCTGACGATAGCCGTAGCGAGATGATTCTTGCCCGTGCCCACGTTTCCGGAAAAAATAAAGCCGCCGTGCGTTTGACCAAAGTTCTGTAGAAAGGCCTGCGCCAGAGTCAGCGCCTGCTGCTGTTCGGGAGACTCGACGAGATAATTGCGAAATCCGCAGTCCTGATGCAGCGGTTGAATGCCCGAACGGCCCAGCACCCTTTCCAGCCGCGCCATGCGATTGAGATCCGTCACCCGCTTGGCCGCCTTTTTGCCTTCTTCCTGCTGCCAGGCCATCAACTCTTCGCTGGTCTGGCAATGTGCCTTGACGTGCGGCGGTTTCAGCGCCAGAAAACGGGCCATCACTTCGGCGGATTTAGATAAGCTCATCGTCTTCTCCCTCTTGTGGCAGCAGCGGCAGATGGCGGTTAAATCCGGTTGGAATATCGGCGCTGGCGCGGGCCAGAACTCTTGCCGGCGTGGCAGGACTTTTTCGGCCATTGAATTTCGCCGCGTTGCGTAGCCAGGTGTTCAGCGCGGCGTGCCAGTCCTTGAAGGTTGATCCTTTGGCCCGATGATGATCGCAAAAAATGGCAAACTCGGCGGCGAGATCCACGTGCAGTTCAGCGGCCAGCACCCGATGTTTTTCCGCTGGAATAAATGCTTCCGGCAGGGTTGTGGCCCGTGTTGCAACGGATTTAGCGGGCTTGCCCATAACAGGATCCTTGACTGGATCCTGAAAGTGACTGGATCTGGTGCCATCTGCCGACACAGGGGGTGTGGCATTGGATGACTCAGCTGAGTATGCCATCGACACGGCTGGGTCTGCTGCCGACCCAGGGGCCGGGGTTTCTGGTGACCCGGTCGACACGGCATTGAGCGTCAAGTAGTAGAGATTTGAGGTATTTCCCTTACCATTGTTAACCCCAAGACGATTTTCCTTGGCAATCAGGCCGAGCGCCACAAGCGCAGAGATATGCGTTTTCACCGCGCTCTTGCTGCATTCGCACTGATCGGCAACGTGTTGATAAGAAGGCCAACATTCGCCCCTGTCATTGGCGTTGTCGGCCAATTTCATCAATACCAGCTTACGCAGAGGGCTTCCTACCTTGATTGCCATTGCTCTTGCCATTAGGGTCATACTCATTCCGCTATCCCCTCGTCTTCCGTATTTAGTTAAGTCCAGCTTCACAATCTAACTTAAGTTAGATATTATATCCAAGGTTAAGTTTGATCAAATAAAACTAAGATAACTTAGTTAATAAATTGAGAGCAGATTATGGAATCAGTAGGAGCGCGATTAAAAAGACTACGCAGAGTCACCAAGACAACGCAGAAAGCGCTCGGTGAATACTGCGGTGTGTCCGATGTCACAGTAGGATATTGGGAAAAAGATTTAAACGTTCCCAAGGCTGAGTCACTGTTAAAGCTTGCAAAATACTTCAATACATCAGAAGCTTATATTCTTTATGGTACTGATTTTGCAGGACTGCAACCGCTGGTGACCAGCGTCAGGAAGATCCCGATTCTTTCCTGGGTTCAGGCAGGCGTCTTTACGGAGTCAGAGTCGAGTGAACTTTTTGAGAGAGCAGAATACTGGATGGAAACCGGGTTACGAGTGTCTTCCGACGCCTTTGCGTTAACCGTGCGAGGCGATTCGATGACGAATCCTTCCGGGCTGCCGAGTATTCCCGAGGGGTCAACCGTAATTGTCGACCCGCAAATGGAAGCGACAAACGGTAAAATTGTGGTGGCGCGTATTGCCGGAACCAGCGAAGCGACCATGAAAAAGCTGGTGATTGATGGCCCCAAGAAGTATCTGGTGCCCCTCAATCCGCGCTATGACAACATTCCAATCAACGGCAATTGCGAAATTATCGGCGTCGTTCGCGGTGTGCAATACGAAATTTGAACCTTGGTTTAAATAACAGAGCCTGAAAGCGACACTCAAGCCGCTTTCAGGCTCTTCAATTTCAGGCTGTTTATCCTTGCCCTCTCCGGGCGCATCCTATTTTTTATCAGTGTGACTGTCTTGGTGTGCTGACTCTGACTCATCGTCTTTGTGTTTCTTGACCGTGGATTCATGAGGTTCGTAGGGAAAATCATCTTCTTCATACGGATTATGGGTATGTGGCGCGACCTCGGGCAGCCCTTTACTGACATCCCCTTCTTTCTTGTCGTGCTCATCGGCGTTGTGACTGGACATAGGGTATTTCCTCTATTGCAAGAGTAGTAAGTCTAGTTCATTGGCGCGAGTTGGGACGCTCCTCTCGCACAGTGTCGCGACGAACGGCGAAAAGACAGGGAAATCGAGGGTGATAAAGACAGGAAAGGAGGAGAGGAAAGCGATTCTGAACCCCCAAAAACAAAAAAACCACCCGAAGGTGGCATAACGACATTACTACTTTATTGCTTTTGATTATTCAGTAATTTTCCATGGTACCCGGGACGAGACTTGAACTCGTACAGC
>Ga0308159_1001792_pt1 | contig 28181 bp, 20 predicted proteins | sample PhyCR1_FD_201040 | JGI IMG/M metagenome (GOLD analysis project Ga0308159, IMG submission 201040) | Phyllosphere microbial communities from UC Gill Tract Community Farm, Albany, California, United States - DLSLC.R1 | ecosystem: Host-associated > Plants > Phyllosphere > Unclassified | place: USA...
TGTGATGATCCGCAATCGGTGCGCATGCTCGGTCCGCCGAGAAGCCTAAAGATTGTGACTGAACGTTCACCTTGAACCATGGGTTCAAGGGTTACAGCCTGCGGCGGCATCTCGGAGATTCCCCTTTCTTTCCCGCACTCTCTTCTTTGGTTTTTTCTATGTCCTTTACAGCTCAACACGCGCTGATCAGGCAAGCTATTCGTACTGAAGTACGCCAGCGCAGAAAACAACTTACCCAGCAGCAGCAACAGCAGTTTGCCCTGCAAGCAGCGCAGCGCATCGCCAATCATCCCAAAGTTCAGCAGGCTAAAACGCTGTCCGTTTTTCTGTCTTTTGACGGAGAACTCGACACTACTCCGCTGATAGACCGACTGTGGCAAGAGGGCAAAACACTTTATTTGCCAGTATTGCACCCTTTTACGGTGGGCCATTTGCTGTTTCTCCGCTATCGTCCCGAGACAAAGCTGGTACGGAATCGTCTGAATATCCTTGAACCTGCACTCGACGTGAGAGAGATTTTGCCGCTCAATCAGCTGAACATTATCCTCACGCCGCTCGTCGCCTTTGACTCACTCGGGCAACGATTAGGTATGGGGGGTGGATTTTATGACCGTACGTTGCAGCACTGGCGCGAAAGTGGCCCTTACCCGATAGGTATTGCCCACGACTGCCAGTGGGTGGACACATTGCCGAGTGAGGAGTGGGATATTCCGTTGCCCGAGATTTTAACGCCGAGTAAAAGCTGGCGTTGGCCGGATTAACGCCTTAACCCCTCAGGTTAGTTTCCTCCTCCGCTTTGCACTCCCATTCTTCTTATAAATTTAAAGAAACCTCTTAGCCAAGTTAGACGTTTTCTATGTGTTTTATATAGCAAAATCCTCATCAGATTATTGTTACATTATATTACACATGGAAGTAAGCATGAAAAAACACTACGGATTAACACTTGCAGCACTCGCGGTAATAGCCTCGTTCAATACTGCAAATGCTGATGATTTATCGGACAAAACAGCAGCTTTCATGTTGCCTAATATTCAGGCCCCTATGTCTAGCAGCAGTGAACGAGAAACAGGTCAGTTTCTTAAGCTGTCAGCGCTTCTGCGCGATACCGACTCAGTATCAGTAACCGAGTTGTCGGCATCCTCTACGGCAACAATGGCCAGGGATGCGAAGTATAAAGACGCCGTTGTATTTACCGGAAAAATGCCGTCATTAATTCGCTATGCAGAGTCAACGGATATGATTCTGGTGCTTCGTGAGGATAAAAGTTTCCTGGCGATGTATCCCGATCAGCATAAAATCATTTACAGCACGCCCGCAGGTGAACAAACTCAAATTACGTTCAAAAAACCTATTTTTTCCCAAGAAGATACGCTAATCCCCGCCGTTCAAGGCGATGCTTTACAAACTTTGGCACGAGACGGCAGCTCCCTTTATAAGGGAGATATTGATAAAGACGGATATATTGTTATCGATGTTCTTGCCGGTTTCTCAAAAGCCGCAGCGAAAACGATTATTGATCCTGAAGCCTTCGCGCTTGCTCAGTTAACCACAGTCAATCAGGCTTTAAAAAACTCCCGCATTGAAAAAATACGCGTCAGGCTGGTAGGCACGCAAATCATTGATCAGGATTACTCGATTACTGGTGGTACGCTATCAAAAATAAATAAACTGTTTAGTCAGGGCATGTCCGAATATGGTCCCGACCTCATCGCTGCTTTTTTCGAAGGTAATAATGACGATACGACTGTCGGCATTGCCGACCTTAATGGCCGCTACAGCATTAACACGCTCTACGCTTCAACTTCCCTGCGCCATGAATTGAGCCATAACATCGGTGGTAACCATTGTTGGTCAGGCAATGGCGATCATCATGGCTGGGACAACGATAAAACCCAAACCATACAGTGTGGTAACGATATCGGCTACTTCTCCAATCCCGATTTGCAAGACAACTATGGTTTGCCGATCGGTGACAAGAACAAGGCCAATATGGCGCGAGTCTGGCGAGATAATGCGGCAAAAATCTCGGGCTACAATCCAGCAGTGATCCCTTTTGATCACGAAAAATCGCTAATGCTGGCAGAACAAAGCGTTAAGCTGAAAAAATCCAATAATTATCTGCATCGTATCGAATTTAACGTGCCGGCCAATACCCATAGATTGGCTGTCAGTGCCGTACCGGGTCCGCAGCACGAAGAAACCAGCCAATTTAGCCTTTATCTCAGCAAAGGAAGCTGGCCTTCGGCCAATGATTACGACTATAAAGGGCGTGAAGCATGGAATACCTCTTTGGGTGTGACCAAGCCCGCTGCTGGAAAATGGCACTTGGCGGTTGCCTCTAAAAATACAGCGATAGATGATATTATTGTTCGTGTACAAGCCTTTACCGAATCTGGTGAAGAGATTGTACCCGATGAAGTCTCTACCTCGCTGCAAAATGCGGGCGCAGAAACCGGTAACCTAAGTGGCTGGAAACTGACTCAGGGACAATTCCGCGTGGTGACCAGCCAGGACGGTATCCTGCCAGCCAAAGGGAAATACTTCTTTACCGCGAGAATCAATAATAGCGCGGCCAATAATGCCACCCATGACCAAATAAGCCAGAGCATCGCCTTGGACAAGTCTTTAGTCAGTCAGGGTAATCACGTTGCCAAACTGCAATTTAAGAGCAATGGTTTTGGAGATGGTGATTACGGTACAGTCTATTTGATTGCTAAAAATGCAAAGGGGGCGACGCTTAAAACGGCGCAGGTAAATACTCAAGGCCTCAAAAAACGCTGGCTGAATAATACGGTCTCAGTTGACTTACCAGCACAGGCAACGCTACTCGAAGTTCAAGTGCAGGCAACGAAAAAAATGGGGGTAACATCAGACGTACATTTTGATGATTTTATTCTCAATATCGAGAAAAAAAGCAATGAAGGAGACGATAATCAGCCAGAGAATCATGCTCCGACTGCCATTGCAAAAGCCACGCCAGCAGAAATTACCGGTTCAGGCAGCGTCATTTTATCGGCCGTGGGCAGCAGCGACCCTGACGGCGACAGCCTGAAGTACCAGTGGAGACAGATATCTTCTGGCCCACAAATTACTCTCAAAAATGCTCAAACCATTCAGGCTACAGCATCATTCCCCGCCGTGGAAAAACAAACCACCTACCGTTTTAACGTCACAGTGACGGATACGCACGGTGCAAGTGCCACCAGTGAAACTCAGGTTACGCAAAAACCTGCGGCAACCGCAGACAACCCTCAATGGATATCCTCAAAAACCTATCCTAAGCCCTGTGTAAAAGTATCTTATCAGGGGAAACAATGGATGAACGGTTGGTGGACGGTAGGCAATGTGCCGGGTGTCGATGGTACATGGGGAGTTTGGCGCGAAATTGGTGACAAAAATATGCACGCTAGCTGTAAATAGCGGCTGACTTTTTTACAGCTGTGATATTACTGAAAAGGGGCATCTCTCGATGCCCCTTTTGCCATTCAAAAATTAAAACTGCTCAAAATTAATCAGTAAAGCAGACGCGCGCGAATGGTGCCTGGGATAGCCTTCATCAGCTGTAGCGCGGTATCAACAGTCTCAATATCGGCCTCAACGTCGATAACCACATAACCCACTTCCGGACTGGTTTGCAGATACTGCGCGGCAATGTTGATGCCCTGCTCGGCGAAGATCTGGTTGATGCTGGTCAGCACGCCCGGACGGTTTTCATGGATATGCAGCAGACGGCTGGCTTTCTCGCTGTGCGTTGGCAGCGAAGCTTCCGGGAAGTTAACCGCAGACAGCGTAGACCCGTTATCAGAGTATTTGGCCAGCTTACCGGCGACTTCCAGACCAATACCTTCCTGCGCTTCCATGGTTGAACCCCCAATGTGCGGAGTCAGGATCACGTTATCAAATTCACACAGTGGTGAAGTGAACGGATCGCTGTTGGTCGCCGGCTCTTCCGGGAATACGTCAATTGCCGCACCGGAAAGATGCTTGCTGCGCAGCGCGTCGCACAGCGCAGGGATGTCGATGACCGTGCCGCGTGAGGCGTTGATAAGCAGCGCACCAGGCTTCATCTGCGCCAGTTCTTCAGCACCAATCATGTCTTTGGTGTTAGCCGTTTCAGGCACGTGCATGGTAACCACGTCGCTGGTGTTCAGCAGTTCGGTCAGCGTAGGGATCTGCTGCGCGTTGCCCAGAGGCAGCTTGCTTTCGATGTCGTAGAAGTAAACCTTCATCCCCAGACCTTCGGCCAGAATACCCAGCTGCGTACCGATATGGCCATAGCCGACGATACCCAGACGTTTGCCGCGCGCTTCATAGGAGCCCACGGCCAGCTTGTTCCAGATACCACGGTGCGCCTTGGCGTTAGCCGCCGGAATGCCGCGCATCATCAACAGCATCTCGCCCAGTACCATTTCGGCAACCGAGCGGGTATTGGAGAAGGGAGCGTTGAATACTGGAATACCACGTTTAGTGGCAGAGGTCAGATTCACCTGGTTGGTACCGATGCAGAAACAGCCGACGGCAACCAGCTTTTCAGCCGCAGCAAAGACTTCTTCGGTCAGTTGGGAACGGGATCGGATCCCGACAAAATGTGCATCACGGATCGACTCTTTCAGCGCTTCAGTATCCAGCGCCCCTTTATGAAACTCGATATTGGTATAACCGGCGGCGTGAAGCGTGTCGACTGCGCTTTGGTGGACACCTTCAACCAGCAGAAACTTAATTTTGTCTTTTCCGAGTGATACTTTTGCCATTTCCCGACCCTACTATTTATTCATACCGGCAGTAACGAATACCGAAAGTTATTCATGCTGAATGCAGACTTCAGAAGTCACTGCTTTGCGCAGCTCACAGTCAACATAACAAAATTTTTGCGCCGGGCAATACAAACGATTGCCTATCCCCTAGCACAAGCCCTGACTGACCCAACAATTTTCAGAACTTAATACTTACATTGCGTGACGAGCTGGATATAAACGTTAAAACGGCCTCATTATGTGACATAAGTCACCAAATTAGCCGTTTTAAATAAAAGATGATTCATGGGGAAAATTATCATCTTCATAACATTGCATTATGTTATGAGCGCAAAACAGATCTCACGCTTATCTCTAGACAGGCTATTTTACGACTTTAACACCGTCTGCCGTGCCCACCAGCGCGACGTCAGCCCCGCGGTTGGCAAACAGCCCAACGGTGACAACACCAGCGATACTGTTAATCTTATTTTCCAGCGCGATGGCATCAATAATGCTCAGATTGTGCACGTCGAGAATGACGTTGCCGTTGTCGGTCACCACAATCTGACGATACTCCGGCAGGCCACCCAATTTAACCAGCTCGCGAGCCACGTAGGAACGCGCCATCGGGATAACCTCAACCGGCAGCGGGAACTTACCCAGCACGTCGACCTGCTTTGAGGCATCGACGATACAGACGAATTTGCGCGAGATGGCGGCGATGATTTTCTCGCGGGTCAGGGCTGCGCCACCGCCTTTGATCATCTGCATATGGCCGTTGATTTCGTCAGCACCGTCAACATAGACGTCCAGCACGTCCACTTCATTGGTGTCGAAAACGTGGATACCATAGCTCTTCAGCTTGGCCGTCGAGGCTTCAGAGCTCGACACAGCGCCTTCGATTTGATGTTTAATCGACGCCAGTGCATCAATAAAGTGCGCCGCCGTCGAGCCAGTACCCACGCCGACAATCGTGCCCGGCGTAACGTATTCCAGCGCTGCCCAACCAACCGCTTTTTTCAATTCATCCTGAGTCATGGTCATTTTTCTCTATCGGTAGACGATGCGTCTTGAAGTGTTCATTAGTATAAAGCATGGCCCGGATAATTGGGGAGCAGACTTGTGGCCAACGGGCAGAAGATTTTGTGCGCCACAAAAGTTACAGAACTGTGGCATAGTGTCTAAATATGCATTAAATCCGAACGAGCGAAGGAATAGATTTTCGATGAAACGCCCAGACTATAGAACGCTGCAAGCGCTGGACGCTGTGATCCGTGAACGCGGTTTTGAGCGCGCGGCACAAAAGCTGTGCATCACCCAATCCGCCGTGTCTCAACGAATTAAACAGTTGGAAAATTTATTCGGCCAGCCGCTTCTGGTACGAACCGTACCGCCACGCCCAACCGAGCAGGGGCAGAAGCTGCTCGCGCTGCTGCATCAGGTAGAGTTGCTCGAAGAAGAGTGGCTGGGTAATGACAATATTAACGACAGCAACGACACGCCGCTGCTGCTCTCTCTGGCGGTCAACGCCGACAGCCTGGCGACCTGGTTGCTTCCGGCACTGAAGTCGGTACTGGTTGACTCCCCGATTCGCCTAAATATGCAGGTCGAAGACGAAACCCGCACTCAGGAGCGTTTGCGCCGGGGTGAAGTGGTGGGCGCGGTGAGTATTCAACCTCAGCCGCTGCCAAGCTGCCTGGTGGACCAGCTGGGGGCACTCGACTATCTGTTTGTGGCATCGAAAGGCTTTGCCGAGCGCTATTTCCCGAACGGCGTGACGCGCTCCGCCCTGCTCAAAGCGCCGGCCGTCGCCTTTGACCATCTCGATGACATGCATCAGGCCTTCTTACAGCAGAACTTTGATCTTTCGCCGGGCAGCGTGCCCTGTCATATCGTTAATTCGTCAGAAGCCTTCGTACAGCTGGCACGTCAGGGTACGACCTGCTGTATGATCCCGCACTTGCAGATTGAGAAAGAGTTAGAAAGCGGTGAGCTGATTGACCTGACGCCCGGACTGTTCCAGCGCCGCATGCTGTACTGGCATCGTTTCGCGCCGGAAAGCCGCATGATGAGAAAAGTCACCGACGCCCTGCTCGAACACGGGCGTCAGGTTCTTCGTCAAGACTGAAGATTCGACTGACAGGGGCGTTAACCTTCTGTCAGCCGACATATTTAGCGTTTTAAACGTCTTATTTAGGCGCGTCGCCGTTCTTCAGCTCAAATACCACGTCAACCTGGTCGTCAAAGTGAATACTCTGCTGCTCGTAGGTCTGAGCGGCATCACTTTGCCCGGCGGCGTCGGCCGTTTTATACATTCTGGCGACCGGCATTGGCTGGTAGTTAGCGACGTGATAACGAATGCTATACACCGGGCCAAGCTGGCTGTGGAAGCCTTCGGCGAGCGCCTTGGCCTGCTGAGTCGCATTATCAATCGCTTTCTGACGCGCCCGATCGCGATAGCTGTCCGGGTTGGCAACGCCCAGTTCAACGGCACGGATCTCGTTGAGTCCAGAACTTAAAGCCCCGTCCAGCAGTTCGTTAAGTTTGTCCAGCTGACGCAGAGTGACCTGCACCTCACGCACCGCGCGATAGCCTTTCAGCACGCTGCTGCCGTCTTTCAGGTAGCTGTAATCAGGCTGAGTGCGCAGGTTTGCGGCGTTAATGTCTTTCTTATCTATTCCGTTCTTCTGCAAAAACGCAAAATACTCGGCCACGCGCTGGTCGGCCTGTTTTTTCGCTGATGCGGCGTCTTTGGCAGAAACATTGACTTCAATGGCCAGCGTCGCGATGTCCGGAACGGCATCGACGCTGGCAGTACCTGAAGTTACCACATGCGGTCCCTCTGGCACTTCAGCAGCCTGAAGCGCAGCGGGTAAAGTCCCTAATCCCAACATAGCGGCCATAGCCAATGCTTTCAATTTCACAGTGTTTCCCTCATTCATCTGATGAGCGACAACCCTAGCACAGTCGTTACGTAGCGAAATTAAGATTAGTGACAAATTTTTAGAAATGCAGGTTCTGCAATGCAAGCTGTAGGGCAATCGCCCACATTACGACCCCGACCACCAGATTGATCGCGCGCTGCGTTTTGCCTTTGTTCAGCCACGGTGACAGCAACGCCGCAAGCACCGCCAGCCCGAAGAACCACAGCGTGGAGGAAAGCACCGCGCCCAGCGCAAACCAGGAGCGCTCATCGCTGGCGAGGCGTCCCCCCAGACTCCCCAGCACCACAAAGGTGTCGAGATAGACGTGCGGATTGAGCCAGGTGACCGCCATCATGCTGGCCACGATGCGCCAGCGGCTTTTCTCCATCACTTTCGCTTCAACCTGCAAAGGATTCGCCGCCATCGCGGTACGGAATGCGCCCCAGCCAAACCACAGCAGAAAGGCCACACCGCCCCAACTGACGATAAACAACAGGGTTGGATAGTTGTCGAGCAACGCACTGCCGCCAAAAATACCGCCGCAGATCAGGACAATGTCGCTAAAAGCACAGAGCCCGGCAATCATCAGATGGTACTGACGGCGGATGCCCTGATTCATGACAAAGGCGTTTTGCGGGCCAATGGGCAGGATCATCGCGGCGCTGAGCATCATCCCCTGCAAGAAGATTGAGAACATGGTGAAAATTTCCTGTTATGAGTCCAAGAGGTCTATGCGCCGCAGTGTAAGGGAGAGTCATCATTAGATGAAATTGTATTTTCTAATAGACTATTAGGCAGGCTAATAGCGCAGATTCATCAAGCAAAACGCCCTGCGAGCAGGGCGTTTTTTTAGATAGCAGACAGATTATTCGGCCTTTGCAGCCTCTTGCTGCTCGGCCGCTTTCGCTTCGGCGGCGCGGAACAGATGCACGTCCATCTGCGGGTAGGGAATACCGATATTATTGGCATCCAGCGCTTCCTTGAATTTCTCCAGCAGGTCCCATTTAACGTTCTGGGAATCACCGTTGGCGGTCCAGTAACGCACCACGAAGTCCAGCGTCGAGGCGCCCATTTCGTTAAGACGGACGACCACGCCCTTCTCTTGCATGATGCGCTCATCGGCAGTGGCGATATCGCCCAGCACCTTCTTCACCAGCGCAATTTCGGCGTCGTATGAGACGCTGACGATGATGTCAGTCCGGCTGGTCGGTTCGCGCGAGGTATTGATGATGTTCCCGGCGATCACTTTACCGTTAGGCACCACGATAACCTTGTTATCCGCCGTCAGCAGTGTCGTTGAGAAAATCTGTACATGCGTTACGGTACCGGCAACGCCGCCGAGGTCGACGTATTCACCCACGCGGAACTGACGGAACATCACCAGCAACACGCCCGCCGCAAAGTTTGACAGCGAACCTTGCAGGGCCAGACCTACGGCCAAACCGGCGGCACCGATAACGGCTATCACGGAGGTGGTCTGCACGCCAATGCGGCCCAACACGGCAATCAGCGTAAAGGCAATAATCGCGTAGCGCACCAGTGCTGCCAGGAAATCGGAAACGGTCAGGTCGATATTACGCAGACGCATTACGCGACTTACCGTGCCAGAGATTAATTTCGCCGCCACCAACCCGATGACCAGAATCACCACAGCGGCCACGATATTGACCGCATAATGGATCAGCAATTCCTGATTTTTGGCTAACCACGTACCGGCATTATGAATGCCATCAACCACATTTATATCTTCCATTTAACACACCCTAGCAAGCAATAATGAAACCAAACATTCGCGCTAAAGCGCACAACGAATGATGCCTAAGCCCTCAAGGGTAACCAAGATTTCGCCGAACTGCCAATCTGCACCATCGCTTTGCGCGATTTTTAAACGTTGCTTACCGGCTTTTCAACCGTCCTTGCAACAGGTTTAAAAGCCTGCAGCGGTCCCCTGCCGCTAAGGGTGAATACCGACAGCAGCGTAAAGGCCAGCGCTATCAATCCGAGGATCAGATAAGTGCCGTGGAAACCAATCTTGCCGTACATATCGCCGGCGAAGACGGACATAAAAATCATCGCAATCTGTTTGAAAAAGCAGAAACAGACCAGATAGATGGTTGCCGAGAAACGTACCTCGAAGACCGAGGTGATGTATTTGAAGCAGCCGACAATCAGGAACGGCACCTCGAACATATGCAGCGTTTTCAGCACCACCACCTCGACCGGTGTACTGGCAAACGAGGAGCCAATGATGCGGACAGACATGATGATACCCGCCAGCAACAGGGCGTTCTTGCCGCCGATGCGATTGACAATCAGCGGTGCGAAGAACATCACCAGCGCGTTCAGCAATTCACCCATGGTGGTGATGTAGCCGAATACCCGCGTGCCCTCATCGGCGCTGCTGAAGAAGGAGGTAAAGAAGTTAGCAAACTGCTGGTCGAACACCTCATAGGTACAGGACACGCCGACTACGTAGAGACCGAGGAACCACAGTTTCTTGTCTTTGAGAAGTTCCGCCGCCAGACGCAGGCTAAAAGGCTTGGAGTTGGCTCCCAGTTCGTTAGCCACCTTAGCCGTCGCTCCCACCGCAGGTTTGGCCACCAGCAGCAGTACAGCGAGGATAACCGCGCAGCCTGAGCCGAGCCAGAAAACAAACTGATTGTTGATGGTAAACATAATGCCCACCACCGAGGCACAAATCGCCCAACCGACGCAGCCAAACATGCGTGCACGACCAAACTCGAAGCTGCTGCGACGACTGACCTTTTCGATATAGGCTTCAATAGCCGGTGCACCACCGTTGTAGATAAAGCCTAAATAGACCCCGCCAACAATCGAGCCCAACAGGATGTTGGTTTTCAACAGCGGTCCGAACACGTAAATAAAGAACGGGGCAAACATCACCAGCATACCGGTGATGATCCACAGCAGGTGTTTCTTCAGGCCCAGCTTGTCTGATAGCAGTCCAAACAGCGGTTGGAACACCAGAGAGAAGAAAGAGATGCTGGCAAAAATAATCCCGGTATCACTCTGATTGATATGGTTAATATCATGCAGCCAGATAGGGAAGAACGGAAAATAGGCACCCATGATGAAAAAGTAGAAAAAGAAGAACAACCCAAACGTCCAGAAATTGGTATTTTTTATGTAGTACATCTGAAACTCCTCGGCCTAAACGGCTGCCCTGCCTTGCTGTTTGCGTGCAGACAGGGCAACGAACATTACTTACGCAACCAGCTCAATGAATAGCGATACTCACCGGCCGTCAGCAGATATTCCGGACTGACGCTGGGACTCCAGGAATCATCGCCACCAATCCCCATGCGGAAGGCATCGACGTTCAGCCAGGTGCCCTCCTCTTCCTGCAACAGATGGCGATGGCTGGTTTCCATCAGCTGATTCAGACCAAAGCGGCTCACCCCAAAGGCGAAGTCACCGCGCAACGTCCAGTGGCCGTAATTCAGCTCACGAGTCCCGCCGCGTGAACCGTTTTCAGAAGGAAATACGTAAGGGGTGTAGAGTGCCTCCAGCGGTAGCTGCCAGCGAGAGAACTGCGCCGCCAGCTGCCTGTCGGGATAGTTCTCGTGCGGTCCGAGACCCAGCCATTCGGCTGATGCGGCAACCTCTCGCAGCTGACAGGTCAGGCCGATACGCGCCGGTGACGGCAAATCGCTTGCCACCTGAACCCGTGCGTCGATATGCAGTTCGCCCTGCGTCCCAATGCGATAAGTTTTGCGGCTAATCAGGGCGACCTTGTTGTCGTTAAGGAAGGCGTGTTCGGTTTCAACGATGACCGCTTCGGCCAGACGATTGACCTCAAGATGCAGCAGCTGGCTTTCCAGCGCGTACATTCCGGCCTTCTTCCAACGCTCAACCCAGGCGTTAGGGTCGATGCGGGTGGCTTCGCTCACGCCAATATCGTTATCCAGCGGTGCGCGGACAAACTGGTCACAGAGCGGTGTCAGCAGCTGCGGCTCTTCTCCCTGCCACCACTGTTCGAGCAGGCCGGTTTTTGCGTTGAACTGCCAGCGCTGACCGCCGTGAGTGATAATGATGCCATCGTCGCTGTGCGTTAACCCCGGTGCACTGCCCTGCTCTGGTGAAATCTTTGGCAAGCTCAGCGCGCGCGGCAGCGTCCACTGATGCCAGGCGCTGCGATGTCCGGCGTCTGACCACGCGGTTGCCTCTGGCTGCACAATGTCAATATTCAGCCACAGTTCACCGGCCTTGCTGACCGCAGGGATATCACCCAGCGTAATGCGCTGGCGGCCCTGCGGCGCGATATCCAGCGCCACCTCGCCGTAACTCAGCGCTTCACCGTTCAGCTCAATGCGCCAGTTCAGACTCTCGTTGTCGGTTCGGCGGAACAGATTGTCGTTATGGATTTCCACCACCAGCGGATGATGACTCACCAGCTCAAAATGGAAGAACTGCTGGGCACGCTGCGCCTCGAAAAGCGCCGGATGGGGGGTTCGGTCCTGGAATACCAGACCGTTCATGCAGAACTGGCGATCGTTTGGCTTGTCGCCAAAATCACCACCGTAGGCCCAATAGCTGACGCCATCGTCGCCGGTGCGGGTCAGGCTCTGGTCAACCCAGTCCCAAACGAATCCGCCCTGAAGACGGGGATGGTCGCGAAACGCCTGCCAGTATTTGTCGAAACCGCCGAGGCTGTTGCCCATCGCATGAGCGTATTCGCAGAGGATGAGCGGACGCGTCTCGTCCGGCATGCCGATCCACTTTTTGATAGACCACTTCGGCACCGCGTCAAAAGGCTGGTCCTGATCTACGCGGGCATACATCGGGCAGATAATGTCGGTCGCCGCGGTATTGGCTCCCCCGCCCTCATACTGCACAGGGCGGCTCGGATCGGTGGATTTTATCCAGCGATACAGCGCGTCATGTGTGGAACCGTGGCCCGACTCGTTGCCCAGCGACCAGATGATGATGCAAGGATGGTTGCGGTCGCGCTGCACCATGCGGGTGACGCGTTCGCTAAAGGCGTTAAACCACTGCGGATCATCCGACAGACGATTCATCGGCTGCATGCCGTGCGTTTCAATGTTCGCCTCATCGACCACGTACAGGCCGTAGCGGTCGCACAGCTTGTACCACAGCGGATGGTTCGGGTAATGGGAGCAGCGCACCGCGTTGAAGTTATGCTGCTTCATCAACAGGATATCTTTCAGCATGGTCGCTTCGTCGATAGCCTGCCCTTTCTCAGGATGATGCTCATGGCGGTTGGTCCCGCGAATCAGCAGTGGCTGGCCGTTGAGTTTGAGCAGCCCCTGACTGATTTCAACCTGACGGAAACCGACGTCAAAGGCCTCGGCCTCAATCAGTGTGTTATCCGCATCAAGCAGGGAAATCACGGCGCGATAAAGGTTCGGTTGCTCGGCGCTCCACAGCAGGGGCTTGCTCAAGGCAAGGCGCAGCGTGACCTTATCAAAGTAAGCCCCGCGTTCGTCGATAATTTCGCTGCCCAGCGGCTGAACCTCTTCGCCGACACGCCGATCGCCGTGCCACAGTTCAACCTGCACCTTCAGAGCGGCGGCGAGGCTGGCCGATGTCCGCACCGACATCTTCGCCTCGAGTTCACCCAGCAGGTAATCAGCGTGAAGAACGGTGCGCAGCTGCACGTCGGTCAGTTGAACTGCCGGTTTATGCAGCAGGCTGACGTCACGAAAAATACCGCTCATGCGCCACATATCCTGATCTTCGAGATAGCTGCCGTCGCTCCAGCGTAAAACCATCACCGCCAGACGGTTGCTGCCAGCGTGCAAAAAGTTGCTGAGGTCAAATTCGGCCGGTAAGCGACTGTCCTGTGAATAACCGATCCACTGCCCGTTGCACCAAAGATAAAAAGCCGAGTTAACACCGTCGAAGATGACACGCGTCTGCCCCTGTTCACGCCAGGCTTCCTCAACCTCAAATGTGAGCGAATAACACCCGGTCGGGTTTTCCTGCGGCACAAACGGCGGATTCACCGGGATCGGATACTGAACGTTGGTGTAAATTGGCGCGTCATAGCCGGCCATTTGCCAGTTTGACGGCACCGTAATGGCGTCAGCGTTTGGCAGGTCGGCGTCGAGCCAGGCCACTGGCACCGATTCGGGAGCGCTGAAATAGCTGAACGCCCACTGGCCGTTAAGGCTCCGCGCGCTTGTTGAAGGCTTGTCCAACCTAGCCTCGGCCGTATCGCGCCAGCTTTGAAACGGTGGATGCGCAGGCAGGCGATTGACCTGAGTGCAGACCGGGTTTTCCCAGTCACGTCGCGCCAATACCGCGCTTAACCGATTTGTCGCCTGTTCTGTATCAACCTTCATTGTCACTCCCCGAAAATGTTATGCGCTCACATTAATGTTTTTAAAATGGGGGGAGAGGCAGATTAAGTAAAGGAGCCGAGATTCAGAAGGCGACGAGGATCACAATTTCAAGCGCAGATCCGCACGCGTTGGCTCAAAGTTGCTCCAACTGGCGGGCGATGCGTTTTAATTCTAGCGCCAGTGACTGAGCAGAGTCCGCCGTCTCGCCGGGGGCAGAGGTGGTATCGCGCAGCATGAGCGTGGTGTTTAGCAGCAGTGAGTCAGGCGTCGCCTGCTGCGGATTTTGCAGCATCTGCACCATACGATTGACGCTCTCACGACCGCTGAGGCGGAAATCTTGCGCGATAGTGGTTAACGGCGGCTGAAAATAGGCGCTGTCTTCAGTGTCATCGTAACCCACTACGGAAAGCTGCTCTGGCACCGATATCGCAGACTGATGCGCCGCACGCAGCACCCCCAGCGCCATTTGGTCGTTGGCCACCAGAATTGCCGTGGGCCGCTGCGGCTGATTGAGCAGGCTCATCGCCAGCTGATAGCCCGACGCCGAGCTCCAGTCGCCGTGCAGCACGGCGAAAGGCTCAAGCCCGTGACTCGCTAACCCACACAGCCACCCCTCGTAACGCAGGCGCGCCGAAACCGACTCCAGCGGCCCGGTCAGCAAAGCGATTTGACGATGCCCGAGCCCAATAAGGTGTTCGACACCCTGCCTCGCCCCTTCGTTGGGATCAAACAGGATACTCAACAGAGAAGCATTCGGGTCGACGTCCAGAAATAGCACCGGCAGATTGCCGCAGGATTGCTTGACCGCCAACGCGCTGTCGGTTTCCAGCGGTACGTTGACAAGGATCCCATCGACCCGCTGGGCGATAAGTTCATTCACCGCGGCACGGCAAGACTGGAGATCCAGGTCTTCCACCATCGAGATTACCACGTGATATCCCAGTTGGCTGGCGCGCGTCTTGATGGCCGACGCCCCTTGTGAAGGCGCGTTCAAGGCCAGATTTGTGCTCGCCAGACCTAAGGTAAAGCTCTGTTTCCCCGCCAGCTGTTGCGCCATCCGATTGGGCACATAATTCAACGCGTTCATCGCCGCCTCAACGCGGACGCGCGTTTTTTCCGAGACCTGTGCAGCCTGATTCAGCACGCGAGACACCGTCTGGTAAGAGACGCCTGCGTGGCGGGCAACATCATCGAGCGTAACGGATTTTGGCTTGTTCAACGGCGGTTATCCTGACGGGTTGAGTTACAAACAAGGGTCGAGACACGAGCTAAGTCATCGGACTGATGATAACAGATTTCTGAGGCGGCTGACGCGCACGCGCGGATTTGCACATTGCGGTGCACCCTTATGGTTCATATCAGTCACCAGAGAGGCATTAACCGCTCAATCCGTGCACGAAAGCGCTGTAAAAAGCGCAACATTAGGATGCTAACCGTATTGTATGCATAGCCTGTGAATTAACCACAAAAATAATTAACTCTATTTATCATGCAGTTGAATAAAATTCGACGTTAAATAATCCGTCACTGGCCCAGGAATTGCTATTCCTCATGCAGACAACTTTTTACACCTTTGGGGAAAATGCATGGACAACCATAATCAGTCAGAAGGTCAGCTGCAAAGAGGCTTGAAAAACCGCCACATTCAGCTGATTGCTCTGGGCGGCGCAATCGGCACCGGCCTGTTTCTCGGGATAGCACAAACCATAAAAATGGCGGGCCCTTCCGTGCTGCTGGGCTACGCCATCGCTGGGATTATCGCCTTCTTTATCATGCGCCAGCTCGGCGAAATGGTGGTTCACGAACCGGTCGCAGGCTCGTTTAGCCACTTTTCCAACAAATACTGGGGGCACTTTGCCGGTTTTGTTTCAGGCTGGAACTACTGGGTGCTTTACGTGCTGGTCAGCATGGCAGAGCTCACCGCCGTCGGCATCTACGTTCAATACTGGTGGCCTGAAATCCCGACCTGGGTCTCAGCCGGGGTCTTCTTCGTCGCCATTAACGTGATTAATATGACCAGCGTGAAAATCTACGGTGAAGTCGAATTCTGGTTTTCAATAATCAAAGTTGCGGCGATTATCGGCATGATAGGTTTTGGCGCATGGTTGCTCGCCAGCGGACACGGCGGACCTGAGGCAAGCGTAGCAAACCTGTGGCAGCACGGCGGCTTCTTCCCTAATGGAATCAAGGGACTGGTGATGGCGATGGCCGTAATCATGTTCTCATTTGGCGGTCTCGAACTTATCGGCATTACCGCCGCCGAGGCCGATAACCCACAGAAAAGCATTCCGAAAGCCACCAATCAGGTGATCTACCGCATCCTGCTGTTCTACGTGGGCGCGCTGGCAGTCCTGTTGTCACTCTATCCATGGCAGAAAGTCGTCGAAGGCGGCAGTCCGTTCGTTCTGATTTTCCACGCGCTCAACAGCAATCTGGTCGCAACGCTGCTCAACGCCGTCGTGCTTTCCGCCGCACTTTCTGTTTATAACAGCTGCGTATTCAGCAACAGCCGCATGCTGTTTGGCCTGGCGAAACAGGGTAACGCCCCGGCCTCGCTGTTAAAGATTAACCGTCGCGGTATTCCTCTGAACGCGCTCAGCGTCTCGGCGCTGGTGACGGCGCTCTGCGTATTGCTCAACTATCTGATGCCGGGCAAAGCCTTCGAACTGCTAATGTCACTGGTGGTCTCGGCGCTGGTGATCAACTGGGCGATGATAAGCGTTACCCACCTGAAATTCAGCCGCGCCATGCACGCTGCCGGGCAAAAGACGCGCTTTGCAAGCCTGGGCTATCCGTTAACCAATATCCTTTGCCTGCTGTTCCTGGCCGGCATTTTGGTGATTATGTTTATGACGCCGGGCATCCAGATTTCGGTGTGGCTGATCCCCGTCTGGCTGCTGGTGCTGGCGATTAGCTATCAGTTGAAGAAAAAGAAAAACAGCGTCACGACGGGCAAGATTGTAGAAACCAATAACCTCTGAGACAGGGACAAAATGAAAAAATTATTACCTTGGGTATTGCTGGTTGCCGCCGGGAGCGCCAGCGCAGAATCGCATCTACAAACGGTGGTAAAACAGGGCGCGTTAAACGTCTGCACTACCGGCGACTACAAGCCTTATACCTTTCTTAAACCCGACGGCAGCTATGAGGGGATAGATATCTCAATGGCGGAATCGCTGGCGAAGAGCCTGGGTGTGAAGGTGAACTTTGTAAAATCGACCTGGAAAACGCTGACACCCGATCTGGTCGCGGGCAAATGCGATATCGCGATGGGCGGTATTTCGGTCACGCTGGCACGTCAGCAGCAGGCATTTTTTGCCGAGAGAATGGACGTCGATGGGAAAATCCCGCTAGTACGCTGCACCGACGTGAAAAAGTATCAGACTCTCGAACAGATCAATAACCCCTCGGTACGCGTGATCGAACCGGCGGGTGGCACCAATGAGGCGTTCGCCCATGCTTTCCTGCCGAAAAGTACGCTGACGCTCTCTCACGATAACGCCGGGATCTTCCAGCAGTTGGTCGATAACCAGGCCGATGTGATGGTGACTGAAGCCTCAGAGGCGCTGTACCAGAAGAAGTCGCACCCTTCCCTGTGCGCGGTTAATCCTGACAAACCGATGCAATACGGTGAGAAGTCTTACATGCTGCCAACCGATGACATTAGCTGGAAACTGTATGTCGATCAGTGGCTTCATCTGGCACGCGCCACCGGCGAATATCAGAAGATAGTCGCCAACTGGATGTAAACGGACCGGTTATCAGAGGCATAAAAAAGGGCCCCTCAAGGGCCCTTTTGTTTTTTCTTGCCTGAGCGGCATGAAAAGTCAGTCTGAATTACAGACGGTTAACGTCGTTCAGCTCTTCGAAAGCCTGTTCCAGACGGGTCACCATAGAGGACTGAGCAGCGCGCAGCCATACGCGTGGATCGTAGTACTTCTTGTTCGGCTTGTCAGCGCCTTCAGGGTTACCCAACTGCGCCTGCAGGTAAGCTTCGTTCTTTTTGTAGTACTGAAGAATACCGTCCCAGTTAGCCCACTGAGTATCAGTATCGATGTTCATTTTGATAACACCGTAGCTGATGGACTCTTTGATTTCGGCAGCAGAAGAACCTGAACCACCGTGGAACACGAAGTCCAGGGAGTTGTGCGGCAGGTTGTGTTTCTTGCTGACGTAATTCTGAGAGTCACGCAGGATGGTTGGAGTCAGTTTAACGTTGCCTGGCTTGTACACGCCGTGAACGTTACCGAAGGACGCCGCAATGGTGAAGCGTGGGCTGATAGCGTTCAGTTTTTCATAAGCGTAATCAACGTCTTCTGGCTGGGTGTACAGCGCAGAAGCGTCCATGTGGCTGTTGTCAACGCCGTCTTCTTCACCGCCGGTGCAACCCAGTTCGATTTCCAGCGTCATGTCGATCTTGGCCATACGTGCCAGATACTTGCTTGAAATCTCGATATTTTCTTCCAGTGATTCTTCTGACAGGTCGATCATGTGAGAAGAGAACAGTGGTTTACCGGTCGCTTTGAAGTGTTTTTCACCTTCGTCCAGCAGACCGTCGATCCAAGGCAGCAGTTTCTTCGCTGCGTGGTCGGTGTGCAGGATAACCGGCACGCCGTAGTGTTCAGCCATCAGGTGTACGTGACGTGCGCCTGAGATAGCGCCCAGAATTGCCGCGCCCTGTGGCACATCAGTTTTCAGACCTTTACCCGCGATAAACGCAGCACCGCCGTTAGAGAACTGAATAATGATTGGACCTTTCACTTTCGCAGCGGCTTCGAGAGCGGCGTTGATGGAGTCGGTACCTACACAGTTTACTGCCGGGAGAGCAAACGCATTTTCTTTAGCTACTGCGAATACTTTCTGAACGTCATCACCAGTGATAACACCAGGTTTTACGAAATCAAAAATTTTAGACATATTACGTTGTCCTGTATCGTCGGTCGTAGATGGATTGAATCGGATTAAAAAATATAGCGTGGGCAGACGAGCAACCTCATCTGCCCTGGATTATTACTTTTTAGCACGCTCTTCCAGCATCACAACGGCTGGCAGCTCTTTCCCTTCAACGAACTCAAGGAAGGCGCCACCACCGGTAGAGATGTAGGAGATTTTATCGGCAATACCGAACAGGTCGATAGCTGCCAGCGTGTCGCCGCCGCCTGCGATTGAGAAAGCATCGCTATCGGCAATGGCGTGCGCCACAATTTCGGTCCCTTTACGGAAGTTAGGGAACTCGAATACGCCAACTGGACCATTCCACAGAATGGTTTTGGCGTTTTTCAGGATCTCGGCCAGACGCTGTGCAGACACGTCGCCCATATCCAGAATCTGCTCTTCGTCTTTGATATCGCTGGTAGATTTCAGGGTAGCGGTCGCGGTTTCAGAAAACTCAGTTGCTACGCGAACGTCGGTTGGAACCGGAATATCACAGGTCTTCAGCAGTTTTTTGGCGGTGTCCACCAGGTCTGCTTCGTACAGTGATTTGCCGACATTATGGCCTTGCGCCGCCACGAAGGTGTTGGCGATACCGCCGCCCACGATCAGCTGGTCAGCGATTTTGGACAGAGACTCGAGAACGGTCAGCTTGGTAGAAACCTTAGACCCGCCCACGATAGCAACCATTGGGCGCGCAGGGTTGCCCAGCGCTTTGCCCAGAGCTTCGAGTTCGGCGGACAGCAGTGGACCTGCACAGGCGATTGGCGCGAACTTGCCCACGCCGTGAGTCGATGCCTGAGCGCGGTGCGCAGTACCAAAAGCGTCCATGACATACACGTCACACAGCGCAGCATATTTTTTAGAAAGCGTTTCGTCGTCTTTCTTTTCGCCTTTGTTGAAGCGAACGTTTTCCAGAACGACCAGCTCACCCTCAGCAATATCAACACCGTCGAGATAATCTTTCGCCAGGCGAACTTTTGAACCCAGCTTGTCTTTCAGATAGTTAACAACCGGCAGCAGAGAAAATTCTTCGTTATATTCGCCTTCGGTAGGACGACCCAGATGCGAGGTCACCATCACGCGTGCACCCTGCTTCAGGGCCGTTTCGATGGTAGGTAAAGAGGCACGGATACGTGCATCGGACGTCACTTTACCGTCTTTAATCGGTACGTTAAGGTCCGCACGGATCAGTACACGCTTTCCTGCTAAATCCAGATCGCTCATCTTAATTACAGACATGGTGAATCCTCTTCTCGTTGATTCTTTTTAAAGTTGCTTGAGGGCCGACCAGCCGTGGCTGATTTGCCTTACTAGAAACCGCTTGCGGACATCGCCAACGTCGTGTCCAACATCCTGTTGGCGAAACCCCACTCATTGTCGCACCAGACCAGAGTCTTAATCAGGCGCTGACCACTGACCCGAGTTTGCGTACCATCGACGATGGCGCTATGCGGGTCATGGTTAAAATCGGTAGAAACTAATGGTAGTTCGGTATAGTCAACAATACCACGAAATGCACCATTCGATGCCTTTTGCAGCAGTTGGTTGACCTGCTCAACGTCAACCTTTTCGGAAACAAAAACGCTCAGGTCGATAGCGGTAACGTTGATAGTGGGAACACGCACCGAAATCGCCTCAAAGCGGTCACAAAACTTGGGCATGATGCGGGTAATTCCGGCTGACAGTTTAGTATCAACAGGAATAATTGACTGACTGGCTGCGCGGGTACGGCGTAAGTCCGGATGGTAGGCGTCGATTACCGGCTGGTCATGCATCGCAGAGTGAATGGTCGTGACTGTGCCGAATTCGATATCGAACGCGTCGTCCAGAAGTTTGATAATGGGAATAATACAGTTGGTGGTACAGGAGGCATTTGAAACGATGCGGTGCTCACGTTCGAGCAGGTGATGATTTACGCCGTAGACGACGGTGGCATCGAGGTCATGTCCGCCAGGATGGGCAAACAGGATTTTTTTCGCACCCGCGGCAAGCTGGGCCTCCCCGTCTTGTCGACTGCCGAACACGCCAGTGCAGTCGAGCACCACGTCAATGCTCAGTTCGCCCCAGGGGAGTTGGCTGGCGTCGGGCTGATGCAGCAGTCGGATGGTGTCGTCACCTACGGAGAGCACATCACCTTCCTGGCGCACATCCCAGGCGAAACGGCCATGGCTGGAGTCGTATTTCAGCAGATGTGCCATTCCTTCAGGGCTGGCGAGTTCGTTGATTGCCACGACGCTAATTTCTGCACGGCGACCAGATTCGTATAAAGCGCGCAATACGCTACGGCCAATGCGACCAAAGCCATTAATTGCGATACGTATTGGCATACTTCTCCCTGTTACACGGTTGTTACCTAATTACGATAACCCTATAGTAATGCAGTGCGCCTTTGCGGTGAATCATCATTGCACCTGATTGGCTGCAATTCAGAACGCTATACCCCAACAACATTCAAACACGTTTACGACTATCCTGCGACGTTCGCCAAAATAACCCTAACTGAAACGGTTCAGCCGAGCATAAACCAAACTTTGTGCAAAGGAAATATTTCGGTGCAATTTGACGCACTCCCGCATGCGATTGATGAAAAAAACGCCTGATTATTCCTTTTTTTTCCTAACGTGGGCGTTATTTTATTAAAAAGCTTTTGTGGAGGGTTTGATGCAAATCAGAGGGAGAGTTTTTTATTGCAAAAATTTTGGAGCGAGAGTCGCCCTGGGCTTTTCTTAAAAATCAATTTTTAGGAAGTAAAGGATAGTGTCTTAAATGGCAATTTTTTTTGTTAGAGGCACATGCCATGGAGGCTGGATGCTGCACTGGGGCTGCTTTTGGGGTTTATGGGGCAGCGGCCCTGATCCGCTTTTGCGGTTAAAGTCTTTAAGGTCAAAAGCACGTGCCTTGCACGCTGGGCGCTGGCCCAGACCAGCCAAGGGGCCTTCCCAGGCCAAGGCCCCTTGGAACCCCAGCCTTGTTATCTTTGCATGTGTCTTGCCAGCCGATGAGTTTGTTTCAGATGCTTGCGCACGTGGCGTAGGCCGCGCCGCTTCGCGGTTCCCCGTCTCGGTTCCGAGCCAAATGCGTCTCGTCACGCTTCGCCCGGCGCAGCCCCGAATCCGCCAACAATCCTCTCAAACAAAAACCGGCAACCTTGCGGTCAAATCCACGCACGGTCAGACCAAAATTCTTTGTGTTTTTCAAATCGGAAAAGCGCCTCGGAGTTAAAGGGCGTTGACCTCAAGGCAGGTTAGGCAGCCGCCCGATCAACCCCATTGCCCCCCAGGCCGTGCGCCCAGCACAAAAAAAGCCCCGGTTTTCACCGAGGCCTTTATCACTGCCTTAAAAAGCAATTTTGCAATAAAAAGTAATTACTTAAGAAGGGATTGTGCCTTCGCAACAATATTATCCACCGTGAACCCGAACTCTTTAAACAGCAGGTCCGCAGGCGCTGACTCACCGAAGGTGGTCATACCGACGATTGCGCCGTTCAGGCCAACGTATTTGTACCAGTAGTCCGCGATACCCGCCTCAACCGCAACGCGCGCGGAAACGGCTTTCGGCAGCACTGATTCGCGGTAAGCGGCGTCCTGCTTGTCGAACGCGTCGGTGGACGGCAGAGAGACCACGCGCACTTTGGTGCCCGCCGCGGCCAGCTTGTCGGCCGCTTCTACAGTGATACCCACTTCAGAACCGGTCGCAATCAGGATAATTTCTGGCGTACCTTCGCTGTCCTTCAGGATATACCCCCCGCGCGCCACGTTCGCCAGCTGCTCGGCGGTACGCGGTTGCTGGGTCAGGTTCTGACGGGAGAAGATCAGGGTCGTCGGACCGTCGTTGCGCTCGATAGCGTATTTCCACGCTACCGCGGACTCAACCTGGTCGGCTGGACGCCACAGGCTCATGTTCGGGGTCACACGCAGGCTGGCCAGCTGTTCAACCGGCTGGTGCGTCGGGCCGTCTTCGCCCAGACCGATAGAGTCGTGGGTGTAAACGAAGATGTTGCGGATTTTCATCAGCGCGGCCATACGTACGGCGTTACGCGCGTATTCCACGAACATCAGGAAGGTTGCGGTGTAAGGCAGGAAACCGCCGTGCAGCGCAATACCGTTGCTGATCGCGGTCATGCCGAACTCGCGCACGCCGTAGTGAATGTAGTTACCTGCGTTATCGTCGCCGATAGAACGTGAGCCAGACCACATGGTCAGGTTGCTCGGTGCCAGGTCAGCGGAGCCGCCCAGGAATTCCGGCAGAACCTTACCGAAAGCTTCCAGCGCGTTCTGCGATGCCTTGCGGCTGGCGATGTTAGCGGGCTTGGCCTGCAGTTCTTCAATGAATTTCTGAGACTGCGCTTCCCAATCGGCCGGCAGCTTGCCATTCACGCGGCGTTCGAACTCGGCAGCCAGTTCTGGATGCGCTTTCGCATAGGCGGCGAACTTCTTGTCCCAGGCAGACTCTTTCGCCTGACCTGCTTCTTTCGCGTCCCACTGGGCGTAGATCTCCTGAGGAATTTCGAAGGCAGCGTATTTCCAGCCGATGGCTTCGCGAGTGGCGGCCACTTCGGCAGCACCCAGCGCAGCGCCGTGCACTTCATGTGTACCGGCCTTGTTCGGTGAACCGAAACCAATGATGGTTTTGCACATCAGCAGTGAAGGTTTGTCGGTAACAGCGTGTGCTTCTTCGATAGCCGCCTTGATAGCAACCGGATCGTGGCCGTCTACGTGACGCACAACGTGCCAGCCGTAGGATTCGAAACGTGCCGCGGTATCGTCGGTGAACCAGCCTTCTACGTGGCCGTCGATGGAGATGCCGTTGTCATCGTAGAACGCGGTCAGTTTGCCGAGCTTCATGGTACCGGCGAGTGAACAGGCTTCGTGCGAGATACCTTCCATCATACAGCCGTCGCCCAGGAAGGCGTAGGTGTGGTGGTTGACGATATCGTGGTTTTCACGGTTGAACTGCGCCGCCAGGGTGCGTTCTGCAATCGCAAAGCCCACGGCGTTCGCAATACCCTGACCCAGCGGGCCGGTGGTGGTTTCAACGCCTGGGGTGTAGCCGTACTCCGGGTGACCTGGGGTCTTGGAGTGCAGCTGACGGAAGTTTTCCAACTCGGTGATAGGCAGGTCATAGCCGGTGAGGTGAAGCAGGCTGTAAATCAGCATCGACCCGTGACCGTTTGACAGCACGAAGCGGTCGCGGTCGGCCCAGTGTGGGTTGGTCGGGTTGTGGTTCAGGTAATCACGCCACAGGACTTCGGCGATGTCGGCCATGCCCATAGGGGCACCAGGGTGGCCGGAATTCGCTTTCTGCACGGCGTCCATGCTGAGTGCGCGGATAGCGTTCGCAAGCTCTTTACGAGAGGACATGTTCTACTCCAGGTCGGATTAAAAAAGCAGTCGAAAAAATCATTTTCTCAGACTACGGATTAAAACGGCAATCTCTATTACGGCAAGGGACACTCTTTCGGAAAGCGGCGCAGAGGGCATAGAGTTTTCAGTCTTTCCAACTATATCGCCACCGCCTGCAAAAACCAATCATGGCACAGAGCTTATAAGGAGATGTTGTCGGCATGAGAGTGATATAAGAAGAGGTTGCCACTGTCTTGCTGTTTTCGCCGCCGTTTCTCGAAACTTTTCTATTTATTATTGCCTGCAACGGAAACAAAAAACCCGGCAGCGCCGGGTTTTGAAGCAGCAATCAGGAACAGGCCTATGCGCCCTTCTTGTCTGCCTGCACGTGCAGCATTTCAAGCGCCAGTGTCGCCGCGGCCAGCGCGGTGATTTCAGACTGGTCGTAGGATGGCGCAACTTCGACAATATCCATGCCGACAATATCGAGATCCAGATTTTTCAGGCCGCGCACCAGTTTCAGGGCGCGATCGGAAGTCAGGCCGCCAATCACCGGCGTACCGGTTCCGGGCGCGTGCGCCGGGTCCAGACAGTCGATATCAAAGCTCAGATAAACAGGCAGATCGCCCACAATCTGTTTCACCTGCGCCAGAATATCGTCAACGGTGCGATCGTTGACCTGCGCCGCGTCAAGCACGGTAAAGCCGAGATCTTTGTCGAATTCGGTACGAATACCGATCTGCACGGAGTTCTCGGCAGAGATCAGGCCTTCTTTCGGCGCATGATAGAACATGGTGCCGTGGTCGAACTTGCTGCCGTTGGAGTAGGTATCGGTGTGCGCATCGAAATGCACCAGCGCCATTTTGCCGAACTTTCTGTGGTGCGCGCGCAGCAGCGGCAGCGTCACAAAGTGGTCGCCGCCGAATGACAGCATGCGCTTGCCGGAAGCCAGCAGGCGATCGGCGTGCTCTTCAAGGTTGTCAACCAGGCTCTGGGCATCGCCGAAATCAAACACTACGTCTCCGCAGTCGACAACTTTCAGGCGTTCACGCAGATCGAAATCCCACGGCCAGCGCTTGCCTTCCCACGCCAGATTTACCGATACCTGACGGATTGCCGCCGGGCCAAGACGCGAACCGGAACGGCCGGACGTCGCCATGTCGAAGGGAATGCCGGTGATAACCCACTCGGCATCGCTGTCGTACGGCTCGAAATTCACCGGGAATCGCAGGAATCCAAAGGCGTTGGAAACCAGCGAGTTGTCAAACTTGTGCCCCAAAGTGCTCATAACTTTTCCTTTTATGAAAACCTCGCCGGAGTCTGTCTCCGCGAGGCCATGGTTCATGCCTTATTTAAAGACTTATTCGTCTTCCAAATAGGTATAGCCGTACAGTCCGCTTTCAAACTCTTCGATAAATTGCGCCTGTAGCGCGTCGTCGAGATCCGTTTCTTTAACCTGATCGCGGAAGCGGGTCAGCAGGACATTCGGGTCGAGCTGCACGTATTCCAGCATATCGGCCACGGTATCGCCCTCGTCGGACTGCTGGACTTCAATGCTGCCGTCGGGGAACACAAATACGTCAACCGCAGCGGTGTCGCCGAACAGGTTGTGCATGTTGCCGAGGATTTCCTGGTAGGCACCGACCATAAAGAAGCCGAGCGCAGGAGGATTTTCGGGGTCGTACGGCGGCATCGGCATGGTGGTCGTCACGCCGTCGCCATCGACGTAGTGATCGATAATTCCGTCGGAGTCGCAGGTGATGTCGAGCAGCACCGCGCGGCCGATTGGCGGTTTATCAAGCCCTTCCAGCGGCAATACCGGGAACAGCTGATCGATACCCCACGCATCCGGCATCGACTGGAACAGCGAGAAGTTGACGTACAGCTTGTCGGCCATACGCTCTTGCAGTTCATCGATAATCGGGCGGTGCGCGCGATTGCTGGGATCAAGCTGCTGCTGGATAACGTTGCAGATATTCAGGTAGATCTCTTCCGCCCAGGCGCGCTGGGTCAAATCCAGAATACCGTGCGCGTACTGGGAATGGACGTCGTGCAGGTCCATCTGGCAGTCGTGCAGCCATTCGCGCAGCGAGCGACGGTTTTCGGGGTCGTGCATTTCGTTCCAGGTGTCCCACATGCTCGACAGCGCACGCGGCGCATCCTCGGCAGGTGCGACCGGCGGCGTAAACTCGTTACGCTCGACGCCTATCACGTTGGACACCAGCACCGTGTGGTGCGCGGTGACGGCGCGGCCAGACTCGGTGATGACGGTCGGGTGCGGCAAACCGTGTTCATTACAGGCATCGCCGATGCCCCAGATAACGTTGTTGGCGTATTCGTTCAGGCCATAGTTGACCGAACAGTCAGACTGCGAGCGGGTTCCCTCGTAGTCCACGCCCAAACCGCCACCCACGTCGAAGCACTGGATATTGACGCCCAGCTTGTGCAGTTCAACATAGAAACGGGCAGATTCACGCACGCCGGTCGAGATATCACGGATATTGGCCAGCTGCGAGCCGAGGTGGAAGTGCAGCAGTTGCAGGCTGTCCAGACGATCTGCCGCACGCAGCATTTCAACCAGTTGCAGAACCTGCGCGGCAGCCAGACCGAACTTGGATTTTTCGCCGCCGCTCGACTGCCATTTGCCGGAACCCTGCGAGGACAGACGCGCACGCACGCCCAGACGCGGGATAACATTAAGGCGCTCGGCCTCTTCCAGCACCAGCTTGATTTCGGTCATTTTTTCGATGACCAGATAGACCTTGTGGCCCAGCTTCTCGCCGATCAGAGCCAGACGAATATATTCGCGGTCTTTGTAGCCATTACAGACGATAACCGATCGGGTCATGCCTGCATGGGCCAGAACCGCCATCAGTTCGGCTTTCGAACCGGCTTCCAGACCCAGAGGTTCACCGGATTCCACCAGCGATTCGATAACACGGCGATGCTGGTTGACCTTGATAGGATAAACCAGGAAATAGTCACCGTTGTAGCCAAAGGATTCGCGCGCGCGTTTAAAGGCGGCGTTTATCGAGCGTAAACGGTGCTGAAGAATTTGCGGGAAACAGAACAGCGCCGGCAGACGTTGACCGTCCTGCTCGCGCATGTCTTTCACCAGTTGCGCCAAGTCTACGCGGGCCGAAGGGACGTCCGGATCGGGACATACACTGATGTGGCCAAGCTCATTGACGTCGTAATAGTTATTGCCCCAATGGGCAACGTTGTAAGTACGCAGCATTTTGCTGGCATCACGGTCGTTCACGGCAACCTCCTGCATGGAGCGCAAAGAAACACTGTCGCCCGCATGAGACGGACGGTGGGAATGCATGTCATCAGACATAGTTAATACCCTTTTCTACACTGACAGCATGGCCAGCCACTATCGCAGTAACAACAGGTGAGAACAACTCGGACAAAGCCGATAAACGGCGGTCAAAAGCCGGTCGTCATCTCTTCGAACAAGTCGATCACGCCTATAATTGTAAATCACGTTGTCAGACTCGGTGGAATGAGTCGGGAAAAACCTTGGGGGATAGCTGAATTTTTTCACCGTGGCAGTACGCAGGGATGACAGGCGACTGCTGAGGATGCTGTTGAAATGTAACAAGCGGTAAAAAGCGGGTCATTAACTTAACCACCTCCACAGGTGCCACGCCTTGCAAACGGACATCCGGCCAAATAGGGCATAAAGAGAACAGTAATTACTGGAATACGCTGATTAATCACTAACTGGAGAATTAGTGCAGCGCGGAGGCGTTTATACCGGTAAGACTGGGCAAATGCAAAATGAAAGTGAGCCGAAAACCGTTTCTCTTAGTGAATGTCACGCCTGTTAGGCACTAATTGAACACGCGTGCTGGAAAAAAGGGCTGGCAATCACCTTCGAAGCTGTCCTAAAATAGACGTCCAGATGTT
>Ga0308159_1001794_pt1 | contig 28139 bp, 11 predicted proteins | sample PhyCR1_FD_201040 | JGI IMG/M metagenome (GOLD analysis project Ga0308159, IMG submission 201040) | Phyllosphere microbial communities from UC Gill Tract Community Farm, Albany, California, United States - DLSLC.R1 | ecosystem: Host-associated > Plants > Phyllosphere > Unclassified | place: USA...
TGCGCCAGTGCCGCTTGCAGTTGGTGCTGGAAGTCGGCTTTGCTGGCTGCGGTGAAGAACGCCATCTGTGGTACTCCGCTTAAGCTTGTTATTAATGGAAAGCGTCGCGTGCAACACCCCTTTCGGGGCCTGTGTCGCCCTGTTCCTGATTCTCGGGCAGAGGAAACAGGGTGACAGGTGGGTGAAGCTGGACGAGACCCTCAGGTCACATTCACCTTCCATTGGATGGGCAGCTGCAAAAGCGACTGTCCTGACTGCCGACAATGCCTTTACGGGTGTCCATCCGATGCGCAGCTTAAAGGGTGCGACAATGTGTCTGCTTGCGGTGCTGCGACATATTCGGTCATCGGCACGTAAAGCAAGGCTTTGGCACCGGTAAACACTAGCAGTCGTGACGAAAGAACGCGCACTCGAAGCCCGGTTTTACGGCACATTCGTTCCACAAATCGTCGCACCGCCGCTACATATCCGGAAACGAAAACGCCCAACGCCTTTTTACGGACCCTGATCGCCCCATCCGGTTCAGCGCAGGCGGTTGTCGCGGAGCGGTTCGCAGGCACAGTGACTATCTGAAACCCGCGTAACCGTGAGCACTGATCACATCATCCAGTATTGCCGAACTATCAGTGCTCACTTAAACAAATTACATAAAAACAGTCAGTTAAAAACCGCTTCACTTTTTCTTACAAGCCGCACCGAAACACCCCACACACTTATCAGAACACTTTGTGATATTCCGCCTTGTTCGTATCCGCGTTGAGCGCTAACAATATGAAACACCTCACCGTCCGACGGATCGGGCCTTGAACGCACAAGGAACTTGCAAATGTCTCAACTGGAATTACCAGGAATAATCACTTACCGCGACGGCTCATGGGAAATCATCAATCTGAACCCAAAAAAGATTCGCGGCGATATCAGCAATAATTACCCTCTGGGTAATCCAATGCACGGATTCACACTTGCCATTCAAAACGATTTCCGTGCACGCAAACAAAATCTGGAAACTAACCTGCAGTCTGAATTAAACCAGATCGACAATACGCACCCACCCCTTGCAAACGTAACACCCGACGCATGGCTGTCACGCAGCCTGAACATAGTCAACGAACTATTGTTCAAGAAAAACAAAGAACTGCAACAGCAGCTGAAAACTGTAAAAACTGCGAAGCTATATGCAAAGCTGGAGGCCACTTACAATGCCATGATCCTTAATGATCAAATTGCAAGCCTTCAGAACAGACAAACCAAGTTGTATGCAGAAGTGGATCGTCGCCAGGCTGAGGCTATTGCCCTGCAACAAGCTGCTGATGCAGCAAGACGCGCCGAGGAAGTGCGCAAGCATGCGGCAGAACAAGCTCGGCAGGCAGCGCTGGCAGAAGCCAGACGTCTGGAGGACGAACAAAAGCGGATTGAGGCCGAAGCAGAAGCCGAACGCCTTGAAGACTACAAACGCGCCGTAGCTTTCGTGGCCGATGCGAACAAATACATTCTTGAACAATATGGTGCCAACCTGCACCAGGTAGTACTGGATCTTCAGAAGGATATTTCGGGGAAGAAGATCAGAGGCTACGACGAAGCGATGCAGACTTTTGAAAGAGTCCGCACGAATCGCAATGCGAGGCTAAGCCCGCAGGATACGCGAGCGATCGCGGACGCGCTGAATGCCCTGGACAAAGCGACTTACACGGACAACGTAAATCGGCTCGCCAAAGGTTTTGGCGTGACCGGGAAAATCGTGCAGGCGCATTCTGTTATAGAAAAGACCGTAACTGGCTTCCGGGACGGCAACTGGAAACCCCTGATGCTGGAACTTGAGAGTATCGCCGCAGGGACCGCGGTTGGTGTGATGATGGCTGCCGCTGTCGCGCTTCTTCCTGCAGCCGCAGCCACCAGCGCACCGGTCATCGTGACGGCTGGGTTATTGATCGCAGTGGCAGCATTCATGCTGGATGCAAATAACGTAGAACAAATCAACAACATGATTCTCGAGCAAATCAATACTGCATCGCTGGAATAACCATTGCTCTTTTGCAGGGCTTGAGTCGGTGACAGCGACTCAAGCCCGACTGAACCACTTGAAACCGTGATATATCCGAGCTTTTTTCATGAATAAAAACAAATTCCGACAGACTCCTCTATTGCTAGCATTCGGACTATTTTGCGCCCCCATTTTCTTCATAAACTTTTTTTTGCCCGCATATCCGCAAAGCAGCTTTGACTTTATTATCGATGACCTGCTGGACAATCAACTACTTGGCCGCATCGGATTCTGGTCCTCTTTTTTCCCTTTCAGCTCGAAGGCAACGGCAAACTACGTGGCTATATTCGGCCCCTGCCTGGCTTTGTTCTCGACTTACCAAGCTTTCACTATAGAATTTGACCCCGCACAATTTGATGAGATGACTCTTAAACGCTACCTTGCCATCCTTCTGGCGGGAGTTTTTCTTTTTGTTGTTTATGCATGGAGCTTTTATGTAAATTCCAGCGATCTGGCAACAGCCGAGGGAAAATATGGGCGCATTTTTGGCATCAACATTATTTCCTTCTCGGTTTATTACTCAGCGAATTCCATTTGTTTGTACTTCCTGGTCCCGTTCATGCTGCATCGCTGCTTTTTCTATATTCCCTGTCGCCTTATCAAAAAATGGTGGTGCACAAAACAAAAATCCCGCAACCATCGCAGCAAAATCTTCATCGGGCTGGCAAAATCAGCTTTTTGGCGCATCCGTCGCGCCCGGCTAACCAGGAATCCCCCCATGCAAATGACCACCGCCCTGCTCATCGTCAACCCGTGCGATGACGAAGAAGACAACATGGCCATGCTCTGCTGCCACAGCGACAAGGGCGAGATGTTCCTGATGAGCCGCTACCCGGATGAGGATGAGCTGGAGATCACGCTGGATGGCGAGCCTTCTACTCTCGACGGGGTCAAGATCACCTTGAGTTCGAACCTGTTGAAGATCGAGATTGCGGCAGCAGATGCCGATGCGTTGAACGGGGATGATGTGCTGGAGATCAGTTTCAACCCGGATATGGTGGATATGGATGAGGTTGTCGAGACCTTGAAGAACATCCTTGATGGCACTGGCACGTTCATCAACGAAATTTGATACCGCTTGGGTTGGCCCCATCGCTGGCAAGCCAGCTCCCACAGTGATCGATGTGTTGCACAAATCGCATGCACAACGCAGGAACCTGTGGGAGCTGGCTTGCCAGCGATGGCGCCACAACTGCCACCTCAGCACGCCCGCCCTACAAAAATCCAACAAATCCCCCAATCATTTCCCGCACTTTGCGCAAAATGCCGTTAGTCGCCACCCCCCGCGATGGATTAAAGTAACGCCCCCAGCCACGGCGTTAGCGAACGCCCGTGGCCACCCCTTTGCAGGAACCGTCACCGATGGAACATCGTGAAGCGCTGCTGGCGCTGCGAACCTTTCTTTCAACGCAGATTCTCGGCCAGGAAAAGCTCATCGAGCGTTTGCTCATCGCCCTGCTCGCCGACGGCCACATGCTGGTCGAGGGCGCGCCGGGGCTGGCCAAGACCAAAGCGATCAAAGAACTCGCCGAGGGCATCGAAGCCCAGTTCCATCGCATCCAGTTCACCCCTGACCTGTTGCCAGCGGACATCACCGGCACCGAGATCTATCGCCCGGAAACCGGCAGCTTCGTGTTCCAGCAAGGGCCGATCTTTCACAACCTGGTGCTGGCGGACGAAATCAACCGGGCCCCGGCCAAGGTGCAATCGGCCCTGCTTGAGGCGATGGCCGAGCGCCAGGTCAGCGTCGGGCGCAGCACTTACGAGCTGTCGCCGCTGTTTCTGGTGATGGCCACGCAGAACCCGATCGAGCAGGAAGGCACCTATCCGCTGCCGGAAGCGCAGCTCGACCGTTTTCTCATGCACGTCAAGATCGGTTTCCCGGACGCCGCCGTCGAGCGGCGCATTCTGCAACAGGCCCGGGGCGAAGCGCTGAACGGCGAAACCAAACCCGAGCGCCGCGTCAGCCAGCAGGCGATCTTCGCCGCGCGCAAGGAAATCCTTGGCTTGTACATGGCCGACGCCGTGGAGGAATACCTGGTGCAACTGGTCATGGCCACGCGCAACCCGGCCAAGTTCGATCCGGAGATGGCCGAGTGGATTGCCTACGGCGCCAGCCCGCGCGGCTCGATCGCGCTGGACCGCTGCGCTCGCGCTCACGCCTGGCTGGCCGGTCGTGATTTCGTCAGCCCGGAAGACATTCAGGCCGTGCTGTTCGATGTGTTGCGCCATCGCATCATTCTGTCGTTTGAAGCTGAAGCCGCGGGCATCGATCAGGACCGCGTGGTGCAGCGGATTCTCGACGTCGTCGCCGTCGCTTGACCCCCATGAACGCCGCCCTGCCCGACGAATCCGCGATCCGCATCAACCTCACCGAGTTGATCGAGATGCGTCACCGCGTGCGCGAGGTGCAGCTGTTTTCCACGCCGAGTCAGCGCAGCCCGCTGATCGGCCTGCATCACTCGAAATTCCGCGGGCGCGGCGTCGACTTCGATCAGGTGCGGGTCTATCAGGCCGGCGATGACGTGCGCACCATCGACTGGCGCGTGACGGCGCGCACCCAGGAGCCGCACACCAAGCTGTTCCACGAAGAGCGCGAACGGCCGATTTTCATCATGGTCGAGCAAAGCACGCGGCTGTTTTTTGGCTCAGGGCTGATGTTCAAGTCGGTGCTGGCGGCACAAGTGGCCGCGCTGATTGGCTGGGCCGCGCTGGGCCACAACGACCGTGTCGGCGGGCTGGTGTTCGGCGACAACGAGCATTACGAAATCAAGCCACGGCGCAGCAAGCAAAGCCTGCTGCAATTGCTCAACCGACTGGTCAAGGTCAATCAGTCGCTGCACAGCGAGCGCGAGCCGGATCGTGACGCCTTGGGCGTGGCCCTGCGCCGTGCGCGCGAAGTGCTGCGCCCGGGCAGTCTGGTGATCGTGATCTGCGATGAGCGCGCGTTGTCCGACAGTGCCGAGCAACAACTGAGTCTGCTCTCGCGGCATTGCGATCTGTTGCTGCTGCCGCTGTCCGACCCGCTCGATCACGCCCTGCCCGCCGCCGGGCTTTTGCGCTTCGCCCAGAAAGGCGCGCAACTGGAACTCGACACGTTGAATTTCGAGCTGCGCCAGACCTACCGCGCCCAGGCCGAAGCGCGCATCGCCCGCTGGGAATTGCTCGCGCAGAAACTGCGGGTGCTGTTGATGCCACTCAGCACGCAAAGCGAAATGGTCGAGCAGATGCGCGAATTCCTCAATCCGCAGCGGCCGGGGACAGGTCGATGAACGGCCTCGAACAACTGCAACCGCTGATTTCTCCGCCGCCGATCGGCTTCTGGCCACCGGCGCCGGGCTGGTGGCTGTTACTGCTGCTATTGCCGCTGCTGGGTTTCGCCGTGTGGAAGCTGCGTCGTTTCATTCCGGTGAGAAAACGCCCGGTGGTACGCGCCGAACAGCCGCTCGACCCGGTGCGCATCGCCGCCCTCGCGGAACTCGCGCAAATGCCCAAGCCCTATGACGGCGCGCCGGCCGGTGCCTGGCTGCAGCAGCTCAATGGCCTGCTCAAACGCCTGTGTCGCAACCACTATCCGTACAGCCAGAGCCATACGCTTAACGGGCGTAAATGGCTGGCGTTCCTCGACAACCGTTGCCCGGCGGCGGGCCTGACACGCTGGATGGTGCTGGTCGAAGGCGCCTACAAGCCGGAATGCAAACTTGACGACAAAGCCATCGCCGGCCTGACCCAGGCGGTCGAAACGTGGATTCGCAAACATGTTTGAGTTCGCCTGGCCGTGGATCTTCGTGCTGTTGCCGCTGCCGTGGCTGATGCGTCTGGTGCTGCCGGTCGCCGACAGTGGCGAGCCGGCACTCAAGGTCAGTTTTCTCGCCGATCTGGAAGGCCTCGCCCGCCGCCGCGCCCGGGCCAACCTGCCAGCGTGGCGGCAACAGGCGCCGTTCATCCTTTTGTGGTTGCTGCTGCTGGTCGCGGCTGCGCGCCCGCAATGGCTCGGCGAACCGCTGCCGATTGCTGCCAGTGGTCGCGATTTGCTGGTGGCAGTGGACGTATCCGGTTCGATGGACTTTCCCGATATGCAGTGGCAGGACGAAGAAGTCAGTCGCCTGTCGCTGGTCCAGCATTTGCTCGGCGACTTCCTTGAAAGCCGCGAGGGTGATCGAGTCGGCCTGATCCTGTTCGGCAGCCAGGCGTATCTGCAAGCGCCGCTGACCTTTGACCGGCGCACGGTGCGCATCTGGCTCGACGAGGCGCGGATCGGCATCGCCGGCAAGAACACCGCGATTGGCGATGCCATCGGTCTGGCGCTGAAACGCCTGCGCCTGCGTCCGGCACAAAGCCGCGTATTGATTCTGGTGACCGACGGCGCCAACAACGGCGGCGAAATCGATCCGCTGACGGCCGCCCGACTCGCCGCCAGCGAAGGCGTGAAGATTTACCCGATCGGCATCGGCGCCAACCCCGAAGACAGCGGTTCCACCGGCCTGCTCGGGGTCAATCCGAGCCTGGACCTCGACGAGCCGGCGCTCAAAGCCATCGCCGAAGTCACCGGCGGGCAGTACTTCCGCGCCCACGATGGCCTTGAGTTGCAAACCATCAAAGACACCCTCGACCAGCTCGAGCCCGTGACTCAGCAACCGACCCAGGCGCGCCCGGCCCAGGCCTTGTATCACTGGCCGCTGGCCTTGGCGCTGTGGTTGAGCCTGTTGCTGGTCGCCCGCGAACTGTGGCCGGACAACCCGCTGCAACGCCTGCTCAACAAGGAACTCAATCTGCAAAGTCCGTTGCCTGACTGGCGCGAGCGGCTCAAGCGCTTGCGTCTGCGGAGGCGTCGATGATCGCGCTCTGGCCGCATTGGTTCCGCCCGTGGTGGCTGCTGTTGCTGCCGCTGCTCGGCTGGATGATCTGGCAGCTCTGGCACCGGCAGAAACGCGCCGGGCGCTGGCAGATAATTCTGCCGCCAGCCTTCCACGCCACCCTGCTCAGTGGCGGCAATGGCCGCGACAGCAAGCTGCCGTGGGTGGCCCTCGGCGTGGCGTGGTTGCTGACAATTCTGGCGCTGCTCGGGCCGAGCTGGGAGCGCGTCGAACAGACCAGCCAGAAACCGGCCGACCCGTTGGTGGTGGTGCTGGAACTGACCGCGGAAATGCTCGCCACCGACTCGCCACCGACGCGCCTGGAACAGGCCCGGCGCAAGCTCTTTGACCTGTTGCAGGCACGCAGCGATGCGCAGACCGCCATCGTCGTCTATGCCGGCAGCGCCCACACGCTGGTGCCGCTGTCGGATGACCTGGCGACCAGCCGCAACCTGCTCGACGCACTGAAACCGTCGCTGATGCCGCAAAGCGGTCACCGCGCCGATCTGGCTGTCAGTAAAGCCTTGGCCTTGCTGGAACAGGGTGCGCTCGGCCAGGGACGGATTTTGCTCATCGGCTCGTCACTCGATGAGCAAGAACGCGACGGCATTCGTCGGGCGCTGCGCGGGCAATCGGCGCAACTGCTGATGCTCGGCATCGGCACCGCCGAAGGTGCGCCGATCGCTCAGGAGGACGGCAGTTTCCTCAAGGACGATCAAGGCGCGATTCGCATTCCGCAACTCGACAGCCCCGGTCTGGCGGCGTTCCTCGACAGCGTCGGTGGCGAATACCACGCCGCACGGCTGGACGAAGGCGACCTCGCCGCGCTCGGCCTGCTCAGCGGTCCACGCAGCTTGCGCGACGACGGCCAGACCGTGCGCCTCGACACCTGGGCCGATCAGGGCTACTGGCTGCTGCTGCCGCTGTTGTTGCTCGCCGCGTGTGCCGGGCGTCGCGGCTGGCTGTTCTGCCTGCCGTTGCTGCTGTGCCTGCCACAACCGAGCTACGCTTTTGACTTTGAGGATTTGTGGCTGCGCCCGGATCAACAAGGCCTGCACCTGCTCAAACAGAAACGTCCGGCCGAAGCCGCGCAACATTTCGAAGATCACCAGTGGCAAGGGGTGGCGTTGTACGAGGCCGGCGACTACAGTGGCGCCGCCCAGCGCTTCGCCGAAGGCAGCGATGCCCGCGCCCACTACAATCGTGGCAATGCCTTGGCGAAAAGCGGCGAGCTGGAAGCGGCGATCGATGCCTATGAACAGGCGCTTGAACTGCAAGCGGATCTGCGTCCGGCGCAGACCAACAAGGCGCTGGTGGAAAATCTGCTCAAGCAGAAAAACGCCCCGCCGCCGGTTGAACCAGAGAGCAAGCCGAGCGAACAGCCCAGCCTGCCCGGCGACGAATCTCCGCCCGCCAGCGCTCCGCCTCCCGCAGCCAGCAATGACAGCCCGAGCGAGGCGCAAGCAGGCGAGTCGGCCAGCGAACCGCCACCGGCCACACCGCCACAGCCCGGCCCTAACGAGGTGCCAGGCAGTAACGAGGCCGAAGAAACGGAGACCGTGCCAACCCTGCGCCCGAGCGAGAATAATCTCGAAGGCGAGCAGCGGCAGGCACTGGAACAATGGCTGGGCAAGATCCCGGACGACCCGGGCGAACTGCTGCGACGCAAGTTCTGGTACGAACAGCAACAACATCAGGATCAGGAAAACACTCGATGACCCGCTTCACCGCTCTCTTGCTGCCCCTGCTGCTCTGCACGGCCACCGCCCAGGCGACCGAGCTGACCGCCAGTGTGGATCGCAGTCGCCTGAACTCCGGCGAGACGGTCGAGCTCACCCTCGAAACTGACGACGTCACGCAGTTCGGTAAACCCGATCTGGCTGCGCTGGAACCGCTGTTCGAGGTGCGTGGCACGCGCCAGGTCAACCAGTTGAACACCCTCAACGGCGACAACCGCGCGACCACCCGCTGGATCATCACCCTGCTGCCGAAAGAAAACGGCAGCGTGGTGATCCCGCCGCTGCAACTGGGCGAGGCGCAGAGCCAGCCGATCACCGTGCAAGTCATCGAAAGCGACACCCGCAAAAGCGAAAACAGCCTCGACCCGGTGTTCATCGAAGCCAGCCTCGATCAGTCCAGCGTCTATGTGCAGGCCCAAGCGATTCTGACACTGCGCATCTATCATTCGGTGTCGCTGTACGACGACAGCAGCCTGACGCCGCTGCACATCGCCGATGCGCGCATTGAACAACTGGGCGACACGCGTACTTACGAAAAAGACCTCAACGGTGTGCGCCACGGGGTGATCGAAATGCGCTATGCGATTTATCCGCAGCACAGCGGTTTGCTGACCATCGCCCCGCAGACTTTCAGCGCCACGCTGGTCGACACGCAGCCGTCTCAGGACGCGAATGCTCAGGGACCGAAACCGGGCAAACTGATGCGCGTCAGCTCCGCAGAAATTCCGCTGACGGTGAAACCCAAACCACTGACCTACCCGGTCGACGCGCCCTGGCTACCGGCGCGCAGCCTGAGCCTGAGCGAAAGCTGGAACCCCGAGCCCGAGCACACCCAGGTCGGTGACTCACTGACGCGCAGCCTGACCCTGAAAGTCGAAGGCCTGGCCAGCTCGCAGCTCCCCGCCCTGCCCGCCACCGACGTCGCCGGCCTGCGCCGCTACCCCGACCAACCGGTGCTGAGCAACCAGAGCAGCGAACGCGGCCTCATCGGCAGCCGCGAAGAGCGCGAAGCGCTGGTGCCCAACCGCAGCGGCGCGATCGATCTGCCGACCGTCGACGTGGTCTGGTGGAACACCTTCGAAGATCATCTCGAACACAGCAGCCTGCCCGCGCGCACCCTGCAAGTAGCGAACAACCCGAGCCTGCAAATCGACACCCCGGCCGGCACCCTGCAACCGAGCGGCGTCGACAACGACGTGCTGTGGTGGTGGAAACTCAGCACCCTGATCCTCGCCTGCACCACCCTTCTGGGCTTCGGCCTGTGGTGGCGCGCCCGCTGGCAACCAGCGGTGCATCGCGCCGCACAAACCGGCCCGAGCCCACGCACGTTGATGGATGACATCAAGCGGGCGAGTCAGGCGAATGATCCGCAGGCAACGCGGCAGGCCTTGGATGCCTGGGCGCGGCAGCAGCCGGAGACACTGGCGGACATGGCGGCGCGGTTTGTGCCGTTGTCGGATGCGCTGGATGGGCTCAATGGTGCGCTGTACAGCGAGACGGGGCTGCACTGGCAGGGTGAGGATTTGTGGCGGGCAATCCGCACGATACCGCCGGCGGAGCGGGTGCAGGATCCGGTGGGTGACAGTGGGTTGCCGCCGCTTTATCCGAAGTGAACGCACGATCCCTCAACGAACACTTGAGGGATGTATTTGGCAGGTCTGACTTGCAACGAGCTGACGCTTGCCTGCCGCAGGGCACGTTGGAACTCCCCCTTCGGACTGGATAGACAGGCGTCACTCTGGGTCTGTCTTGCTGCGCTGGTCAGATAATCGACAGGTGGCCAGAGCCCCCGCTCGTTCCCCGGAACGCGGAATCCGGCGTCACCGATCAAAACTTGAATTTCGTTTTCACTTGTTCGCCTTCGCGATAAGAGAGAACAAACGCCTTCCATGGTTCACCGCGTTTGACTGCGTTTGCCTGAAGTAAAACGGGGACAGACTACGTTTTCGGAGCACTTTCTAAACGTGGTCTGTCCCTGAGGAATCCCCACAAATCTACTCCAGGCTCTGCGCCTGATGATGCACCTCATCACGCAGAGCTTTCTCCAATGTTTCCCAGTCTCCGCTGCCTCCGAACTCTATGCATCTACGCCAATATTCCAGGCCCAGTCGCCACAATGAGAGCACGCGTCTTTCTCTGAGACTGTTGCTTTGATAGCGCCGCTCAAGGTTACTTTTTCGAGCCTGAAGCCCCGTTAAAAAGAGCAGGTAATGGGCGAGAGCGGCAATCAACAGCAGTATCTCAATACGAGGCAGGCAATGGCTTCGATGTAGATTCAGACCCAATCCCAAGTGCTCACTTTTCACATCCCTGATGCCCTCCTCAATTTGCATACGGCGTTTGTAAACTGCCACGATTTTTGCCGGATTCCATTCGTCCTGAGCCAGGTTGCTGGCAAGCAACCATGGTTCACGCTCGCGTCTGGCGGATTGTCGACTCAGCTTGTTTTTTGCAATTGACCCCGTAACGCGTTGGTGTTTGCGGCCCTTGGCGCAGTGCCGTACGCAGTACAGGTCGATGAAGTGTGGGGCGCTTCGCGTCATCCCGACACGGCCAAGTGCCTTGGGTGAGGCGGCGGCCAATGCATACAAATTCTTCACCGGTTGCCAGTCAGTTTGATCGCGACGATAAAGTTCGCGATTTCTTATCCGCGCGACGTAATACCAGCCTTGCGCGACTACAGCCTTCATCCATGGTCGCCGAAAACCCGCATCGGTGACCAGAATCGGAACGCAGTCATCTGGTAGCAATTCGGCCAGTGTTTTGAGTAGACGATTTTGATACTTGGGGCAGCTCTCGCGCTCATGAACGCTTTCATAAACAGGAAATGAGCGCCCCGCCAGAGGGATCGATGCTCTTAGCAAAAAAGCTGTGCCTGAAGCGTCAATTCGAGACCAGTCGACCAGAATCAACGGGTGCTTCAACGAACCCAGCAATGCCCGAAGCATTACCCAATAGAACAATGGGCGCTCTGAACTCAAGTGTTGATTGCCCAGCAAACGATCCACACGCTTGATCGAATGCTTGGGGTAAGCACGCCCCTTCATGAAGCGCCCAAGAGCGGTCAGTGTCAGGCGACGTCCATGCAGTAACGAACTGACACAACTCATCAGTGATGTCAGGCGGCGAGAATGGATAGAGGGCAGTGCTTGAGCGAGCGCTCTGTGTAAAAATCGGATGGCCTGCATGGGTTCGGTTTCTTGTATTTGTGTGGTGCAAACCAAGTTGCCGACTCATGCAGGTCTCTTCAATATTCCAACTTCTTAATTTTATGTAAGAAAAATCGGGGATCCCTCAGGGACAAACTACGTTTTCGGAGCACTTTCTAAACGTGGTCTATCCTCATTTACCCGACAACCTTCATGAGTTAAAGATCTTTGATCCCCCAAGACAGATTAAATTTATTTAAACGTGACCTGCCCCATTATCCCCATTATTCCCACGTGCGTTTTTAGATCAGTAGTTGAATTTCGTTTTCGCTTGCTCGCCTTCGCGATAAGACAGGACAAAGGATTTCCATGGCTCGCCACGAGCGACCGCATTTTCGTGTAATTTTTCAACGAGCGCATAGATTTGCGAATTATTGAAATCAGTTTCAGCATCCCAAATTTCTGAACCATTTTTTTCAACCACAAGTTCGGCCTCCATATAATTGCCCCCCCACTCAACACTGTACTGAAAAGCGTCATACCCTCGCACAATACCCGCCTCAACAAGTTGGAAAATTTCTTTCACGAGTTCAAAATCTTGTGTGATCACCCGCTTACCTCCGGAGTTTGATGGGCTTCATTTTTGAAAGTTACAGTTTTTGGTTTGCCGTCGATGACGTATGTCAATATTAACGAATCAGGTCGAACCGAGCCGGGATCAGCGCGCTCAAATTTGATCGTCGTCGGCCCGACAGTTCTGGCAGGATCGTCCAGCGCCTCTCTGACCCGGTTTTCATAGAACACTTTGTAGGCCGAATTGTTGAAATTCTTGTCCTGCGGGAAGAGATTATACTGATCACAGGTCCCGCCTTGGCTGCATGCCTGAGCATGCCCGCCCACGTCGCTATCCCGACCTTCTTTGCCCGCCTCCGTCTGTCTCGTGTCACGGGGTATCTTCTCTTTGGTCGGGGTGAAGGTCAGCTCTTCCACCATACCCTTACTGTTGGTCGTGAAGGTATTGCCATTATCCAGCTCATAGCGGGTGTTGGGGCTTCTGGCAGCAGGATTGTTGAGCAGTTCATATTCGTGACTGCCTTTGACGGACTTGGCAGTCTCGACTTTTACCACCGCCTCGACGTGGAGTTTCGCCCCGTCACCATGCACTGGCGAAACAGGAGGCTTGACCGTCGGCCCGTCTACCCATCCTTTGCCCGAAGTATCACCAAACTCATTTGCCCAGCCCGGGTGCTTGGGTTCAATCGGATCGGTAAGTTTTCCGCCGGTAGTGCCCTTGTTTCCTGCGACACTGAAGACCTTGCCAGTGACACTGCCTGCCATGTTGGCTGCGGTGCCCAGTGCGAGATTCAGTAGCGTAGTGGCACCGCGAACATATATGTCGCCCTGCTGCTCGCTCACACCCAATCCAAACAGCTTTTTGAAAGTGCCATCACTGGCTGCCAAGTGGTCCTTGTCCACACCACTGAGTTCGCTGGCAATCGAATTGGAAACCGCAGCTTTGGCCGCATCGATCTTGTCGCCAAACAACTTCGCGATCAGAACATTCCCTGCGAGGCCAAGCGCCATCTTCGCCGGCCCCATCGCAGCCTGTATTCCCAGCCCCAGAAGTTGAACCTGCTCCTTGGGTAGTCCATCCATGTAGCGTTGCAGTCTTTCGGCCTCAAATAGCAGCTTTGCACCTGGCGAGTCGGGAAGCAGGTCTTTCAGTCCAGTGGCGCGGTTCTCGCCGTCGGCATCGCGGAAGTGCGTGTAAACCGCATCCTGGGAGTCACCGCCATTCGAACCACACTTGCCAGAAACGTCGCAGTCTTGGTGCTGCTTGGCGAAGGCGGCAAAAACCTCTGCATATTTTTGAATAACCGCAATGTCCTCCTTTTTGAGTTCATTGACAGTCTTGGAGTCCATGCCATTTCGTACCAGGTTCTTGGCAATATTCAGCGCAAGTTCGTCCCCTAACTCCGCGCGCGCCGAGGCAGGAACTTCATCCAGTGATACTCGCTGTGCCTGAAGGTTGTTCCAGGCCTGACCGACGACATTGACCGGTCCGGTTATCAGACTGAGCGCTGCCTCAAAGGAACCTTGCGTAGCGTCCGCGTAGTTCTCTATCTTTTCTGCCCAGGCCTTCAAGGTACCGGAAGGATCCGATACGGCCTCGAGGGAGGACTTACTCACGTACAGATCGGTACGTGATTCCTTGTCCTTGGTAATTTCGTAGCCCTTGTCGACATCGCGATTCAACCCGACAGTTGAATCCTTGCCAGTGCCGGCATCCTGGCGCACGACAATTTCACCGGCGCCGACGGTGCCTCGTACGACCTGTTCGCGATCCTTGTCGTACTTCCAACCACTGACGCTCCAGCCGGCCTCGCCTTCTTTGCCTTTACCTGTCTGGCTGGCGTCCTGGGCACCAGTGCCTTTACCCGCCGTGTAACTGCCACCAACGTTCAGGTAGTAACCGTGCTCCTTGTCGCTACCGGCAATATCACTGAAGCCCAACGTGCCGGTGTCCAGTTTCAGATTGCCGTTGTCGGCAGCGATCAGTGCACCGTCCAGCTGAGTGTGCTTCTCGGTGCGGATATCAACCTTGTTCTTGCCGGTGATAGTGGTTTGCTGTTCGATCCAGTTGGTCTTGCCCGTGGTCTGGCCGTAGCCGACCGAACCACTGACACCGGCACCCGGGCCAATCGTAGCGGTCACGCTGATATCGAATTCTTTGCCCTTAACCTTTCCGGTGTCGGCTACTGAAGAGACATTGAGGTCACCACCAACACGACCATTCACCTCATCGCCACGCAGTGTGGCGCCGGCGATATTGGTGTCCTTCCCGCTGGTGAAGCCCAAGCGGTCGCCGGCGTAAAGGTATGCCTCTTGCTGACGATTACCCTCGCGCTCCAGATCGCCCTTGCCCATGCTGACACTGGCGTAAACGCCAACACCTTCGGACCCAAACACCAGGCCGACTTCGCCGCCACCGTTGTGCCGGTTGCTGTCGCTGGTGCTGTCGTTCTGCGTCGAGCGGATATTGAGGTCATTGAAAGCGTTGAGCTCGATATCACGGCGGGCAGTGACCTGAGTACCGATCAAATTCAGATCATGGTCAGCTTGCAAGTTGACGTCCCGGCCGGCACCCAGTTGAGTAGGCGTAGAGTTTCCATGGGAGCCGTTTTCAGTGGCGATGCCATAGCTGCCACCGATGCCGATCTTGAAGCCGCCACTGGTGCCACCGTGAATGCCGCCCCAACTTTCGCGCTGCGTGCTGTCCTGGTTGACACTGCCTTTGGCCACATCGAACGTGACGTCAAGACCGACGACATTGATGTCGCGTCCGGCGAGGAATTTTGCCCCTTTTACCGTTACGTCGTTCTTGGCATTGAGGTTCAGATCGTGACCGGCATTCAGCGTCGACGATCGGCTGCTCTGCTCGATGGTTTGCTGACTGCTGCTCTGCTTGCTGTTGCCGAACTTGACGTCTGCTGTCGGCCCGGAGAGGAACTGGCTGATGCCATCCACTGCCTTGAGGGTACTGGAGCCCTTACTGACATTGTCCTCGCCCTTGCCTGCACCATTGACCGCGTCTTTCGTCTGGCCATAGTTGTGGTCGATGCGCACGCCCAGACCGTTGCGCTCGGTCTCGCGTTGCTGTTCTACCAACAGGGTTTCGCGGCCGGCATCAATGTTGATGTTGCGCCCGGCAGTCAGGTCGATATCGTTACCGGCCTGCAAGTCCGAGCCAATCTGATTGATATCGCGCTTGGCGTTGACGGTCAGATCCTGCCCCGCATTGATCTGGCCGGCGGCACCGGTCTGCTGTTCACGTCGATTTTTTTCCTTGAGGCCATCGACACCGGCAAACAAACTCACGCCATTGTCATCGCTGGAAATGCCGATGCCTGTCTGTCTGGACTTCGACCATGCCTGCTCGGCACGGTCATTGGCTGCCGCCACGACATTAACGTCCCGGCCGGCGTCCATGCTGACGTGACGTCCGGCGTCAATACCACTGCCCACCACATTGATGTCGCGCTCGGCACTGAGGATCGTGTCACGGCCGGCCGTGACCAGGCTGCCCACGCTGGTGCTACCTTCACCTAGCCGGCCTGCTTCTTTGGCTGAAGAGAGGGACAGAAAGCCACCCGAGACTGAAAGGCCGGTTTTCTTTTTGTAGGCTTCGCTTCGGCTGTAGTCCGTGTCATTGGCCGAAATCAGATTGATGTCGCCGGTGTCATCCACCAGACCGGCACGGAACTCGACATCGTTGCCCGCTGTGGCAGTGCTGGCCTGCAACAGGAAGTCTTTACCTGAAGCGACGACGACGTCATTGCCTGCTTGTAACTCGCTAGCGACCTGACTGGTGCTGGAGTTGACCGCACTTTTGCCACTTTTGGAGAGACCGAAGGACCCTTTCTTGGTGGTCTTGCTGAAATCACTGTGCTCGTCAGTAGCCGAGACCACCGAAATATCGTTCAACGCGCCCAGAACCAGATTGTTTCCGGCTTTCAACTGACTACCGATCACGGTGAGATCACGACCGCCGTCCAGAGAAACACCGCCCTTGTCCGTCTGGCTGGCGTTTACGGTCAGGTCGTGCCCGGCTTCCACAACCGAGGCCACATTGGTGCTGTCGTAAATTTCGCTCTCGGTGGTTTTGCGACGTCCGTGCGATCCTTTTTTTTTCTTGTAGTAATAGGATGAACTTTCATCCTCGGCAGAGGCGATGGCTATGTCCTGAACGGCTTTGAGGCTGACATCGTCTTCGGCCTTGATCCGGCTGGCGATAATGCCCAGATCGTTACCTGCTTTCAGTGCAATGTCCCGGCCGGCGTTCAATACCGATGATTGTTGCGTGACGCTATGGGTTTCAGTTGCGCGCTTTTTGCTGCGCGAAACGTAATCACTTTCGTCGGCGGCCGAGGTGATGACAATGTCATGGCCGGCGTCGGCCTTGAGATCGCGCTTGGCATCCAGCCGACTGGCCACAATCGCCACATCCCGGTCAGCGCTGATCGACAGATCCCGCCCGGACGTCACTTCGGCGCCGTGCTGGGTGATTGTCTGATTGAGGAAATTGCTACCCCGCGAGTCCGTGTAGCGATCCTGGACCGAGGTGATGTTCACATCACGATCAGCATCGAGCGTCATGTCCCGACCGCTTTGCAGCACGCCGCCGATGTTGTTGATGTCTTTGCCGGACTTGATCGTCAGATCATTGGCCGCCTCGATCCGTGCGGCATTGTCGAGGTAGTCACGGTGCAATACGTTGCCGCGGCCGGTCAGGTCGAAGCCGGTCACGTCACGCTGGTTGATCACACTGCCGTTGGTGGCGGTCAGGCTGACATCCTTGCCGGAAATGATGCCGCCGGACTTGTTGATGATGTCGTTGCCGGCCTTGAGCGTCAGGCGCTCACCCGCTTCGATCAGGCCGGTGTTAGTCAAGTTGCTACCCGCTTCGGCCGACAGATTGTTGGAGGCGCGCAGCGTACCGGCGTTTTCCAGATCGCCACCGGCAATCAACGTCACATCGTTGCCCTGAATCAACGCCCCGTTCGGCGCCAATCGGTTATTCGCCTGGGCGAGATACAGCACCGGCACCAGCACTTTCTCGCCGTTCACTTCGTGCTCTTCGAGCCAGACGATATCATGCGTCAGTGCCGCCACTTGTTGCGCAGTCAGGGTGACGCCCATCGACAGGTTGAGCTGATCTTTGCTGGCGATGGCGTTGTTCATCAGGTACTTGAACATCGATTCGTCGGAGGTCTGGCCATCGATGAAACGCTGTCCCGTACGCTCTACAACCGCTTGCTGGATCATTCGTTGTTCGAAGAACCCGTCGCCCAGACGCTTGGCGCTGTTGTCCGGGTCGTAGCCAAGTTTTTGCAGCAAGTAATCCGAACTTTCGAACTTCTTCAGGTCGGTGAGTACCGGATTGGTTTCGATCAGATATTTGTGCGGGTTGGAGCGCACGCTGGTATCGGGCAGGCCTTTGACGGGAGGTGCATAGATCAATGCATTGCCACGATCAGGCAGTAGCACACCGACGGGGCCGTCAGCAGTGGTTGCACCCACGTTGAACTGAGCGGTTTTGTCATTGAGATTCAGCGAGGCGGCATCGCTCAGCGCCACTTCGCGTTTTTTCGTCGAGACCGGGTCGTTATCGTCGAACTGGAACTGGGTCGACGGCCGAGCGGGCATGTCGACCGTATGATGTGACGACTCGCCGGACAGCTCATTGATAGTCCAGGACGGCGCAGGTACCAAGGATTGTTCGCTGCCACCTTTGCCGCTCAGGCGGAACATGCCGTTGTCACCGACCGGCAGGCTGAAGCCGGGTAATGTCAGCGGGTTGACCTGTTGTTGTGCCAAGTCCGGTGGCAGTTGGCTGTTGAGGCTGATGACGGTGGTTTTACCGGTGCCGCCAGCGCCGGTATTGGCGTTGCGCGAGGTGCCGGCGGCGCCTGAACTGTAGGCCTTTTCAACACCGTTGCTGATTTTGTTGGTGGCGTTGATGGTGACGTTGCCGGCGGCCTGGATGATCGCGGAGGCGAATCCTGAAGGATCGGAGGTGACGATCTTTTCACTGAACACGGCATTCTTTATGAAGTCTGGAGCTTCAGTTCTGACGCCCGAGGAATAAAGAGACTCTCCGAACTTGACGGCCTGACTCTGTTTATTCAAAGAAATGATGGTCGAGCCGAATGTCTGGAACCAGTTGTCAGCCTCGCCTTTGGCGCCATATCTAACGACCCGGGAAACTACCCGTGAGTCATCTTCGTTGGCATTCCAGAAATGCAGATCCTTGTCGTAGTCCGCATCGTTGTACATGTTGTACACAACGACTTCATTCCATTGATCAACGGAGAGCCCTCCATCGACGTACTTGCGGGACACGTAATCGCCGGTGGCAGTACCCGAGTTTTCAAAGTTGGCCACGTCAATGTTGATGTTTCCAGAAGCGGCGATCGACGAGTTCGAATTCAGGAACGATCCACCAGTAGCATCAAAGTTTTTTCCGGCAGTAATGGACGCGGCTTTGGAACTTTCCCCCTCGGAAATGCTTACCTTGAACTTTTGTTCCCAGACCAAGTGAGACGGTAGTTTGCCTCCTTGCAGATCTGTCCAGTTAAGCGGGATCTGGTCACACGAATAGCAACGCACCCCAATATCCGACGAGTACATCTCTGAAACCGTTTTAAACTGATCTCTACGGTTAACAATCGAGTCGGCCTTGATCGAGAAGTCGCCGGTGCTCTCCATCGTTCCGGAAAGGTTTTCCACCGTCGCCGCGCGATTACCGGCATCGTCCCGCGCAATATCGATTGCGCCGAGGCTGTAAACGTCGGATTTTTTATTGCTGAAGCTGCCCACGCGAAGCTTCATGTCGCCACCGCTGAACAGGAACCCGCCCTGATCGTTGAGCAGTGATGATGCCGTCAGCCTCATACCCGACGCGCCTGCGAGCGTGCTGTAGTTGTTAACGGTGCCGGCATTGAGGACCAGATTATTGGCAGCGGTGAGGCGGCCATAGTTGTTGACGATCGCAAGGCCACCGCGTGCGCCTACGGTCGTATTGCCTCCGGCCGCGATACTCGTAGCGCTGGTCAGGTTGAGGGTGGAGGCGTCGAGTTGCAGATCGCCCAGACTGCTCGTGCGCCCGTTGCCGCCGTAGTTGCCGCTCAGCTGAATATCCATGCTGCCATCGCTGGCGATCAAGCCATCATTCGTCCAGTTGCCGCCACGCCCCACCAGTTGATTGGAAGCGAGCAACTGCCCACTCGCCGTCTGCACAAAATTGCCAACATTCACCGTCAACCGCCCGGCCTGAATCACGCTGCTGTTGGTCCAGCTGTCCGCGTTCAGGGTCAGGCCGCCGCGGGTCACCAGCGAGCCGCCGGCATTCATCACGTTCGCTGTGGAGATGCCAAACTCACCCAGGCCGACATGGGTGACCGAACCGCCGGCGTTGAGCAGGCTTGGTGCGGCGAGGGTGAAATCGCTGTTGGCTGTTTCCACCAGGCCATTGCGGTTGTCGAACAGGCTGCCAATCTGGAAGTCGGTTTTGCCACTGGTGCCGAGCGCGCGCAGTTTGCCGCTCTGGTTGGCGAGGTTGGCGGCGCGAATTGCCAATGTGCCGGCGCTTTCGATCAGGCCGCCATTGTTGGCGAGATTGCCGCCAAGTCCCAGGTCGATGAGGCTACCGCTGACCTGGCCGGCGTTGTTGTTCATCGAACCGGCGATGGCTTTCACCTGGCCACGCGCATAGATCCCGCCACCGCTGTTGTCGAGGACGTTGCCACCGGCGTTGAGCAGGATGTTGCCGGTGTTGGCGGCAATGCGCCCGCCGTCGCTGTAAAGACCGCCGAGCGCTTGCAGGTCGAGGCGACTGCCTTCGATCTTGCCGCCCTGACCGTTGCGCAACACACCGGTCAGACGGGTTTGCAGCAGCCCCTTGAGGCTCGACAGCACACCGCCTCGGCTGTCGAGGCTGGCGCCGGTGAGGCTGAGGTCACCGTTCTGGGCAATCAGTTTGCCGCCCTGGTTATCGATTGCGCCGTTGCCGGTGTTCACGGTCAGCGCGGTCATGCTTTGCACCGCGCCTTTGCCGTTGTTCAGTGCAGCGGCGGTGAGGGTGACGCCGGCGTCGCGGCTGGACAGCAGGCCGTCGGCGTCGTTGCGCAGCGTGCCGCCGGCGGTGATGTCCAGCTGGCCATTGGCCGAAACGGTACCGCGCTGGCTGTTGTTCAGGTCGCCGCTGGTGAGCAGGCTCAGCAGGGACTGGCTGATCAACTGGCCGCCCTGGTTGTCGATGCTGGCGGAGCGTTTGACCAACAGCGCGCCCGTGCTGCCGAGTGCGCCGTTGACGTTGGTCAGGGCACCGAGCAGATCGAGGGTAACGCTGTCGTCACCGACCAGACTGCCGCTGGTGTTGTTCAGTGGGCCGCCGGTGAACGTCAGGGCTTTTTTCGCCATGACGTTGCCGGAGGTGTTATTCAGGCTGGCCGCGCGGATGTCGAGGGTGTCGCCACTTTTGATCAGGCCACCCGAGGCGTTGCTGATCGCGCCGCCGGTCATGGTCAGGGTCTGTTTGCCGTCACTGCTGACGGTGCCACCGCTGTTGTCCAGGCTGGCGGCGCTGATGCTCACCTCGCCGAGACCGCCGATGCCGCCCTTGCTGTGGTTGAGCAAGGCGCCGCTGAGGTCGATATCGACGTTGCCGAGCTGGCTGGAGATCGCGCCTTCCAGGCTGTTGTCGACGCTGCCGCCGCTGAGGCTCACGCCCTTCCAGCCGGAGACCAGGCCGCCCTGGTTGTTCAGGTCAGTTGCGGTCACGGTCAGTTGATCGTTGCTGATCAGGTTGCCGCCGCGGTTGTCGAGGCTGTTGCCGGTTAGGCTGAAGCTGTTGACGCTGGAGATTTCGCCCCGCTGGTTATTCAGATCACGCAGGGTGGCGATGCTTAAAACGCCTTTGCTGTTGATCACGCCATTCTGGTTATTCAGGTCGCGCAGATAGGCAATGCTCAACCCGCCTTTGCTGCTGATCACACCGTCCTGGTTGTTCAGATCCTGCGCGGTGGCGCCCAGATCGATATTCAGACCGGAAACGCCCACCAGCGTGCCGCCCTGATTGTTCAGGCCGGTGCTGTTGAGGGTCAGTTGTTGCGCGGCGCGGATGCTGCCTTTGTTGGTGTTTTTCAACAGGCCATCGACCGTGACCTCGATGTCGCTGTCACTGAGCAGCACCCCGCCCTCGCTGTTGTCCAGACTTGCCGCCCGAACCTGCAACGCGGCCGCCGCGATCTTGCCTTTGATCGAGGTCAGTGCGTTGGCAATCTTCAGGGTGAGTTTCTGGTTGCTCAGCAGTTGCCCGTCGCTGTTATCCAGCGAGCTGGCGTTCAGCTCAAAGGCCTGATCGCTGGAAATCTCACCGCCACGGTTGCTCACATTCGCGAGATTTTTCAGCAACAACTGGTCCGCCGCGTTGATCACGCCGCCCTGATTGTTCAGCGCGCCGCCGTTCAAGTCGACGCTGACGGTCCCGCCACTAAACAGCTTGCCGCCCTGCTGATCGAGGCCATGGATATCCGCCACCAGCGTTTTGCCGGCGCCCAGACTGCCACCGGTGCTGGTCACCTGCCCGGCGCGGATCTCGACGTGGTCGTCAGCGTAAATGCTCGCCCCACTGTTATCGATATCACCGGTGCTGATGTTCAGTCTGGTTTTGCTACTGATCACCCCGCTTTGCTGGTTGTCGAGAGCACTGCTGTTGAGGGTCAGATCGCTGTTGGTCAACAGTTTGCCGCCCTGGTTGCTGACGGCGCCGCGAGTGTCGACGGTGAGTGCGCCGGCGCTGGAGACGATGCCGGCATTGTTGTTGAGACTTTGCGCGGTGATCGTCAACGCCCCTTCGTTGACGAGGCTGCCCTGTGCGTTGTTCAGATCCGCAGAGAGGTTGATCGCGAGATCCTTCTGGCTGGTCAGGCGCCCACTGTTCTCCAGCGTCTTGCCGCTCAACGTCAGCCCGCTGTCGCCGGACAGCAGCCCCTTGTTGCGGTTGATGACGTCGTTGACCGTCAACGCCAGATTGCCGCCCGCCAGCATGTAACCGCTGTCGCTGTTGTCGAGCCAGGCACCGATCAGGCTGACGTCAGCCTTGCTCGACAGTTCGCCGCTGCGGTTGTCGACGCGATCAACCGTGAGGGTCAACGCCTGGGTCGAGCCGACCAGACCTTCCTGACGGTTATCCAGACTCGCCGCTTTGATCGTCAGACCGTCGTCAGCAATGACCACGCCAGCCTGGTTGTCGAACATGCCGGTGACGGTGAAATCGACCCCACCGCGACCGCGGATATCACCACCGGTGTTGTCGAGACTGGCGCTGTGCGCTTCCAGACCGGCAGCGGCAATCACGCCTTTGACGTTGCTCAAGGCACGGTCGACGACCAGGGTGAGCTTTTCATTGCTCAGCAGTTTGCCGCCATTGTTGTTCAGGCTTTGCGCGTTGAGGCTCCAGGCCTTGGCCGCAGAGATTTCGCCGGCGCTGTTGGTCACGTCTTTGAGGTTTTTCAGCAACAACTGACCGGGCGTATGAATGTAGCCGCGCTGGTTGTCGAGCAGGCCGTTGTTCAGGTCCAGGGTCAGGTCGCTGTTGCTGAACAGCTCACCGCCATCCTGTTGCAGCGAAGTCACTGAAACCTGCAATTGCCCCTGGCTGCCGATGGTGCCGCCGGCGTTATCCAGATGCGCGGCGGTGAGCAACAACGTGCCGTCGGTGGCGATGCTGCCGTCCTGACGGTTGCGCAACTCTCCTGTGGTAAGGGTTGAGTCGGCCTTGGCGCTGATAATCCCGTTATCGCTGTTATCAAGGCTGGCGCTGCGCAAAGTCAGCGCTTTTTGCGAAACGATCAGGCCGCCTTGTGTCAGCACCGCGCCAGACGAGGTCAGTGCCATAGCTTCAAGGCTCGACAGTTTGCCAAGGCGATTGTCGAGGCTGCCTGCGGTGAGGGTCATCTGCCCTTCGCTGCTGATCAGGCCCTGCTGGTTGTCGATGGCGTTATCAAGGCTCAGCCCCAGATCGCTCTGGCTGACGATGCGCCCGCCGACGTTGCTCAAGCCGATACCGCTGAGCGTGCTTGCGCCTTTGCTGAAAATCAGCCCGTTGGTGGCGTTGATGATTTGCGCGACTTTCAGTCCCAGCGTGGTATCGGACAACACCTTGCCGCCCTCGCTGTTGTCCAGACGTGCGCCGTTGATGTGCAGGTCCAGTTGGCTGGAGAGCGTACTGGCGCGGTTGTCGATCTGTTCGACATTGACCATCAGGGTTTTCAGCGAGCCGACCAGGCTGTCCTGACGGCTGTTGAGGGTTTTGCCGATGAGCAACAGATTGCCTTCGGCGACCAGTTCACCGTGCTCTTGATTGAGGGTGTCGATGTTGGCGTCGATATCGCCTTTGGTGGAAATCCGTCCACCATTGTTGGTCACTTGTTTGGCTTTGAGGCTCAACGCACCGCTTGAGGTCAACAGGCCGTCGTTGCTGTTGTCGAGGGTGTTGCCGTCAAAGGTCAACGCCGTCTTGCTTTCGAGGCGGCCCTTGTCGCGGTTGTCGAGGTGCTCGATCAATAGGGTTGCCGACTGATCGGCACGCAGGGTGCCGCCGCGGTTGTCGGTGGTGGCACTGCTGAGCGTCAGGGTGTTCAGGCTGGAAATCTTGCCGGCACGGTTATCCAGGCGCGTGGCCTGCACGTCCATCGCGCCGTTGGCCTGGATCAGGCCCTTGTTCTGGTTGTTCAGCTGTTCGCTGATTCTCGTGGTCAGCGTGCCTTCGCTGGTCAACTGGCCTTGCTGGCTGTTGTCGAGCTGTTGGGCTTTTACCAGCAAGGCCTGTTTGGCGCCGATTTTGCCGGTGTGGTTGTTGATCGCGCCGAGGGCGCGGATGTCGAGCAGACGGCCGGCGCTCATCAGGCCGGCTACGTTATCCAGCGATGTGACGTTGAGCACCGCGTCGGTCTGGCTGCTGAGTTCGCCGTTGCTGTTGATCAAGTGGCCGATGTTGGCCGTGAAATTGGCGGAACTGTTGATGACACCTTTGTTGTTCAGCACCTGGCCAGCATTGAGATTCAGGCTGGCGTTGCTTTGCACCTTGCCGCCGTTGCGGTTGTCCAGCGTGCCGGCGGTGATGGCGACGGTTTGCCCGCTGAGGACGCCGCCCTGGTTGCTCAAGGTCTGCGCGGTGGTAACGCTCAGGTTGCGGCTGGCGCCAAGAGTTTTTCCAGTGTTTTCGAGATTTTGCGCGGTCAGGCTCAGATCGCCGCTGGCATTGCGGCTGCCGTCATTATTGACGCCGGCCTCGATGGCGCCGGCATTGGTCAGTTGCCCACCGGCGCTGAGGCTGATGCTGTCGCGCGCGGCGAAGGTCTGGCGATTGGTCAGGTTGCCTTGTGTCTGCACGTTCAGCGCGGTGCCGGCGTAGATCGGACTTTTTGCGTCAAGGCTGGCGGCTTTGACGTTGACCGCACCGGTGGCCGAGGTGTCGGCCAGGCTCAACTGGCCGTTGGCGTCGAGCTGGATATCACCGCCGCTGGCAATCAGCTTGCCGTCGAGTTTCACCCCGACCCCGGCTTCGGTGCCGACCAGTTTGATCGCCCCGGCATACATCCCACCGAGTGCCGAGGAGTCGATCGCCAGTTGCGGTTTGGCGCTGCCGTCATCGGCGCGCGCGGTGGCATTCAGGCTGTCGGCATTGACGTCGTTGCGACCGGCAACAATCGCCAGGTTCTGCGCCTGAATCTGCGCGTTGATTTTCGCGCTGCGGGTGATGATTTCGAAGCGATCGACGTTGGTCGCGTTGATGCCCGCGCCTTCGATGGCCACGCTGCCCTGATCAACCTGAAAGCGATCCAGCCGACCGTTTTCCAGCACCGGTTTACCGGTAGTCAGCGTCACCCGTGGTGCGTTGATAAAACCGCAGCCATTGCAGGTAATGCCGTACGGGTTGGCGACGATCACACGCGCCGACTGCCCCGCCACTTCGGTGTAACCGCGCAACTGGCTCGGATTGCCGCTGATGACTTCGTTGAGAATCGCTTGCGCCGAGCCGCTGCTTTTCAGGTTCGGGTTGCCAATGATGTGGCCGCCCAGTTGCGTGTTCGATGTTTGCGTCGCGCCGTTGTTGAGGATGACGCCCTGCGCGCCGACGTTGTAATCGTGGAACTGGTTGTGCGACAGCCCGCTGGCATTGGGCGTGGCGATGTTGACGATCGGCACACCGTTGCCGGCGCGATCCAGCGTGGTGTTCGGGTTGGCCACCACAATGCCGTCCGCCTGCGCCCACAGCGGTTGCCAGAACATGACGTTGGCCAACAGGAACGCTATACCGCGTTTCGGCATCCCGAGGAATGTCGCACGTGAGTCGAGCGCAGCAGCAGGTTGGCGAGCAGGGAAGGCAGAGTGGCGAACGTCCATGTCATGGGTCCTGCGGCAGGCAATAATCGGTTGGGTTGACGACCGTCATGCGCTTGCAGGGATAAAAGTACCGATCATGTCGGCAAAAAGAACGGCAGCATCCCTGCATCAACGCACTAGTATCAAAATAGTGGCGCGATATTAGATGGCCACTATTTTGGCGTCAATTAACAGTTGGGGGAAATGCTCGATTTCGATGAATGGTCTGCGGCGAAACCCGATGTGAACTGATGACGCCCGACGCCTTGGCGCGCTTTACGGGTGCAGTACAGCGATACAGGGCAGCATTGGCAGGCGAGAACCTGTAGCGCAATCCGCACGATACCGCCGGCGGAGCGGGTGCAGGATTCATTGGGTGACAGTGGGTTGCCGCCGCTTTATCCGAAGTAATTACTGTAGGATTTATAGCGATCACCTATAGGCCTTCTCCTAAGTGATCGCGCCCTACGGCAAATATCGAAATATCTGACTGCCCCCGTTTTCCGGTTACACGCAAAGTTTCCTGTCTCGAACAGACACAGGGAAATGCGAATGACCCACCCCGCCATTCTCGACGCCGCCGCTGCCTCGAAAAAACCCTTCGGCTCGCTGGATTTCTGCCCGCTGCGGCAAACCCATGTGCAGTTGCTGCCGCTGGCTTACGGTCTGGTGGAGCGCCCGCACGACCCGGCCGCCGAATTGAACCTGCCCTATGCCCTGACTGCGCGCCCGCTGGGTATTCGCCGGTTGCGCGATGGCTGGCTGTACATCATCGACAGCCTCAGCGGCGAGCTGTACGAATACCGTGTGCTGGACGGCATCGTCACGGCGTTGCTGCATCAGGGCAAAACCGTTACCGAGGATCAGCGCGCGGCCATCGAAGAGCGGCCGGCGTTGATCTTTGCGCGCAAGAGCACGCTGTACGTCTCCTTCGCCGACGTGCCGTTGAGTGCGGCCAAATGCCGACAGGTTCTGGACAGTTGTGAGGAGCGCGAGCATTTCATGCAGGCGGTCGGCCTGGGGCCGGTGCATTGTCAGACCGGTGGCGAACATTTGCTCACCGTGGCCCAGACCAGACAGTGGCTGGCGGAAGTGGCCAGCGCCGCCGAACCGGTTGCCGAGGCGGACGCCACGCGCATGCCGGCGGTGCAGGTCAGCGACGCTCCGGAGCATGAGCGCGAGCCGTATCTGTGGGAGAACCCGCGGCGTTTTCGCCAGGCGCACATCGGCGAATTCCTCGGCCGGGTGCGCGGGCCGTATCAGGACGACACGCTGTTTCTGCTGGTCAACGACGACCTCGGGGTGATGCGTGATCTGGCTGATTATCAGGACACCGTCGTTGGCTGGATCGAGCAATGGAGCAACACCGACAACAACGAGCGGGACTACTTGCTGGCCAGTTACATCGAGTCGCTGAGTCAGCTCGGTGCGCAGGATTTCGACACGTTGGCCAAGGCCAGTGACGATCCGCGCGCTCAGGCATTGTTTGCTGAACTTGAGCAGTTGCCCGAGCCGGACCGGGAAAATACCCGGCAAGCGCTGCTGGAATATCTGAACAAGGGTGGTGAGGTTGTCCCGGCGGATACTCAGGCTCGACCTGAACTGCAGCAACAGCGCGAAAAGGCGCTGGACCAATCGCTGGCGCTGAACCGCTTCGACGGCGTCGCGCCGGATTTCAGCGCACACGCTCGCGTCACCGCCGAGGCGGATCGACGCTTTTACACCCGCGAATACTTTCTTGAAGTCGCCCCGCAGGATTTCGTCGAGCGGCACCTGAGCACGCTGGTCGACCTCGGCAAGGACCAGAACCGGCGGATGAACGACGTGCTCGACGGCCCGCTCCTGAGTGGCAAACGCGGCATCAACGACCTGATCGACCGCCCGGCCATGGACGAGGTGCTGAACCGCCATCGCGATAACTTAGGCCGCTGGAATCGCCTGCTCGAACGCATCACCGCCGACCGCGCGCAGCTGCTGTGCGCCGGGCGTTTCCATCGCTCGGCGTGGTATTTCGACGCGCAACTGTCGGCGCAGATCAATCAGGCTTTCGCCAGCGAATACGCCTGCCTCAAGGACATCGGCCGCAGCGATGCTGCCAATGAACAGATGCTCGGTTACCTTGAGCAACACCCACAACTGACCCGCCCGCTGTTCTACACCTTGGCGCTGCGCCTGCAGACCGAGCACGCCGGGCAATATTCAACGCTGTTCAACGCCGGCATGGCGATGTTCAACAACCTGCCGGACTGGCTGAGCAAACTGCAGAAAATCGAACAGCCGCACCTGCCGGCACTCGACGATCTGCCCACGCACAGCCGTGTTCTTGCCGAAGCGGTGCAGGACACCTACAGCCCGGCCCTGAACCTCGGCCTAAGCCGGGCGCTGGAAGGTTTCGATCTTGCCG
>Ga0308159_1001795_pt1 | contig 28134 bp, 26 predicted proteins | sample PhyCR1_FD_201040 | JGI IMG/M metagenome (GOLD analysis project Ga0308159, IMG submission 201040) | Phyllosphere microbial communities from UC Gill Tract Community Farm, Albany, California, United States - DLSLC.R1 | ecosystem: Host-associated > Plants > Phyllosphere > Unclassified | place: USA...
GGCAGCTTCGAGGCGAAACTCGGGGCTAAAATTGCGTCTGTTACGTCCGGTCATAATGTCACCTGTTTTTACTGTGAGGTGATGATATCACCTCTATTCAGGTGGCCAAATTCAGTGTGCCACTACATAACCGCAATCCTTCTGTTACGAGTCCAAACTAAGATGGCGTGTCCATGTAATTAATGAGGTTACTTAACATTTGCTCGGCACTGCTTCATCGAATACAAAATTTTCGGTAGCATCTACAACAGCCGCATTTCGTACTTTATATCTCCATATCTGCGTTTTTCTAAAAATCAGCATCACCTACCAAATTTTTCAAAAGCCAAATGACGATTAGTGATAAACAACCTCTTTAAATTAACCTAAAGTTTCACCGAATTACATTGTGAAACAATTAATGTAATCATGCAAAAGAGTCTTTATTTTTTATTGTTTAATTACAATGGGTTAAAGTCAATTGTGTTAATTAACCATTTGTTCTTGTTATGATTATAAAATGTGACTTTTAAGTCAATTTAATGGGCTTGTTAAATGAAATGTTAAATTGTGGTGAGAATTATCATTTTTAAACAGAGTGATTTTATTGGTTACATTTAAACTTTTATTGTTTCAATTTTGCCTTTTACAAAACCACTTTTGTTTACTTGTTGGTTCTATTTGCAAATTTACCAAGAGGTTATATAAAGCTAAATTTGTTGACTAAAAAGTTAACTCCAATTATTAATTAGGCCACGGCAATTTTATGAGAATAAATGGATTTGAATTAGCCTGTATTTGGCGAATATGTTATGGGGATTTATCACCAATCTGTGAATAGGTTAAGGAAAAATAATGGCTAAAATAGTCGTTGTTGGGGATCGCTTTGCCCAATTTAGTGAGAATGACAAAGTTCTAACATTTACACAGGCGAAAAAGTTTTTTTTAGATAATAAAAATGACGGGAGTTATCAAATTGTTATTGGTCAAGGGTTATCTAAAAATAATATTGAAACTTTCTTAAAAGATATAGGCGGTGACAACGTAGATATAGAATCGGCCAACTCCTGTTTGCCACTACTGCGTGAAACCACGCTTAATACTCATAAAGAAAATGAAGAGAATGTGCTTATTTCTGAAAGCACAAAATTAGATAAGAAAGTATATCAATGCCACTTATTGATCGATGATGGTTGCGCTGAAATGTCAGACCATGTTACAGGGCAACATATACAAGGGATGGTCCTGTTAGAGGCCTGCAGGCAAATGGTTAACTCTGTCTCTGAACGCTACTTAATTAAAACTGGTTATAATAAATCATTTGTACTGCATGCAATGAATTCTGAATTTCTTGAGTATCTTTTTCCGGTGACATCCACAATGGAATTGACGTTACGTAAGTATCGTAAAGGATTAAGAGGGGATTTTACTGCAGAGTGCACTATCAACGTCATTCAAAATGATAAGATATGCCTTACCACAAGTATAAAGTTTAGCGCTGTTGATAAAGGTTCATTGAACTTGATTGAGCAACAAATGGCAGAAAAGTCTCTGAATTATAAGCATTAACTAGTTAATTAAGGAAAGTGAAATGGAAGAGAAGCCTGGTCTTATAGGATATTTAGTATTAGTTGCTTTATTCGATTTTATAGGGTTGGGAATGGTAGTAGCTATATTCCCACATATGATGATAACGGATGCTGCATCACTGTTGCCCATAGCATGGGATCATCAAGAGAAAGTCATTATTTTGGGGGTTTTCCTTGCAATATACCCGCTAGGACAATTTTTCGGTGCCTCAATTTTAGGTAAAATGTCAGATATCTATGGTCGCAGGAAAATGATGCTCGTTACTGTGGCCGGTACCGCTATTGCATTTGCAGTAAGTGCGTATGCCGTTATTGAGGCATCAGCGGCGTTGCTCCTTATCAGTCGCTTATTCGCCGGGGTAATGGCAGGCAATGTTGCAATTGCACAAGCGAGCATGGCGGATATCAGTGTACCAGGCAATAAAACAAAAAACTTGACCATGATCCAAACTGCTTTAGGCCTTGCATGGGTTATCGGACCACCAACGGGAGGATGGCTAACAAATTATTCATTGGGTCAATTTAGCGGTTATATGACACCGTTTGCTATTATGGCTTGTATTTTTACATTATTGTTTATCTACACTTTAGCCGCCTATCCAGACACCCTGAAGAAACATACCAAAGAAAAAATTAATATTTTTTCTGGCTTAATTCAAATAGGGAAAGCTTATAGTAAAGCAGAACTGAGAATGGCATTTGCCATTTGGACAGTGTTTGTTGCTGGGTGGTGGCTATTTGAGTCTTTCCTGCCAGCCTATTTGCTCGATATTTACAGCTTTAGTTCATTCCAAATTGGGAGTTTCCTTGCGTCAATGGGCGCAACTTATGCCTTATTTCAATATTTGGTCGTGAGACATGTGGCTAAGTTTGTAAAGCCTGAAAATATGGTGAGATATTCACTGGTCGTCTCATCACTTGCTGTAATAGCCATTTCAATGGTTGTGAATGTGATTTATCTGCATGTATTGATCACTATTTTTGTGACCTCAATGGGATTTGCTTTAACAGGCCTTATTAGCAGTATTTCAAGTCTGGCACCTGAAGATGAACAAGGTGAGATTATGGGGTCCATTAGTTCAATACAAGCTTTGGCAACACTTATGGTCATGCTTCTAGGTGGTTTCCTTGATACGACGAATGTTCGTGTGACAGTCGTAGGTGGTGGGTTATTGTTGTTAGTAAGTTGGTTCCTTTTTGTTGTGCGCTTAGGGTCACTTAATCGCAAAGCTATTCGCCAGCTCTAAGGGGAAGGAATGAACAACCACTATCAGGTATTAATCGTGGGCGCAGGTCCTGTGGGACTGCTATTGGCTTGTAAATTAAAAAAAAGCGGTATAAACGTAGTCATTGTCGAGAAAAGGCCGACTCGCTCCACACATTCTAAAGCGCTATCAATGAATGCAGCCTCATTAGCGATTCTCCACTCATTAGGCATAGTGGAACGTTTTAAAAATGTTGGCAAAGAGATAAGTGATATTTCCATTCATTGGAATAAGCAGCGGATATCTCGTGTGAACTACCGTCATTTGCCTAGCTGTTATCAATATATATTAGCTATTCCACAACCAGAAACAGAAAGATTGCTTGAGGAATATTTTATTGAATTAGGTGGTGAAATCAAGCGATCCTTGACGTTAAGTGCCATAACGGTAAGCACAAACGGCATCAATGCATCCTTAGATAATGGGGCGAGCATTGAATGTGATTATCTGATTGGATGTGATGGTAGCCACAGCTCAGTAAGGGGCTTTGCAGGTATACAATTTACGGGTTTCGACTATGACATGGATTTTTATCTATTTGATGCTGAAGTCGAGTGGGAAGGTCGAACCGATGAAGTCCATTATTTTGTAGAGGAACATGGCTTTATTATTGTGATCCCGTTAGCAGATGGAAATTATAGGTTTGTTGTGCGTTCACCCGTTGAGACAGAAACTAAGCCGTCCAAAGCTGATTACCAGTCAGTATTGTCACAATATTTACCTCAATCCATTGTTATTAAAAGCGTAGTGTGGGAATCGAAATCAAAATTTTACAACCGGCTTGCGAGTAGTTATCGCGCAGGGAACATCTTCCTAGCTGGCGATGCTTGTCACCTTTTTAGTCCAATAGGTGGTCTGGGAATGAATACGGGATTTCAAGATGCTTGGAATCTGGCGTGGAAATTGGTTTCCGTTATCCGTAAAGGTGAGCCAGATAAACTACTTAATACATATGATGAAGAAAGACGTAAAATAGCATCCCTACTTCGAGACAGTACAGACGCCAGCACCAGATTAATTTCAAGAATTGATCAAGATATTGGAAAAATACGCGCTTGGTTGCCCATTTTTAGTAATAGGAAGCGTTCTAGAAATTTACACCCTCAAGTGTTTTCTGGTTTGTCGCAAAATTATCAGAGTTCATCTGCGATTGTTGAAGGGGGGAATTTAGCTGGTAAATATATTCCTTATCTTAGTCTTGATAATTTTGCTAAGAAGCTATCCAGTTACGATATTGTGGACGGTGAAAATTATCACTTGATAATTAACTGTGATAATAAATTTTGGCAATTCACTAATATTATAGATCATTATGAGTTGAAGGTTTTTTTAATTAATGACAACAATGCCTTGGGTGAAAGTTATTTGGTCAACGATGAATATATTTTAATTCGTCCAGATGGTGTTGTTGCAATTCATGAGAAATTACATGCTTTAGAGGCTATAGCCTACTACTTTGAGATAAACAAAATAAGGACTTTACAATGAAAGATAAGATTCGCAGTGTTATTACTCAATCAATTATCGAACTAAATACAACATTAAGCATCCCGCTTCCTATTGAAAATGGGGATGCGTGTTATATTTATCGTAATGATTCGCACTTGGATTCAATTTCTTTAGTAATGCTTATCGCTGACTTGGAAAGCAAGCTAGAAGATGATTTTGATATCACGTTGACGCTGGCTAATGAGAAATCAATGTCGGCTAAAAACAGCCCGTTTTCTTCCGTTGGGAGATTGACTGACTATATTAATGACTTAATTAAGGAGCAAGATCATGCGTAAACCCGTTACGTTGATTACAGGGACACGTAAAGGCATTGGTAAGTATTTGGTTGAGCATTATGTAAAAATGGGGCATATAGTCATAGGGTGCAGCCGTACAGATACTGACTGGCAATTGCAAGATTACCATCATTATATCGCTGATGTTGCCGATGAAAACTCTGTTAAGTCACTCTTTAAATTCATCCGACAAGAGTTTGGTGTGCTTGATAACCTAATCAATAATGCCGGTATTGCCTCTATGAACCATCTGATGCTAACGCCTCTCTCGACAGTAAATAATATATTTAATACTAACGTAGTCGGGACTTTTCTTTTTTGCAGAGAAGCTGCAAAATTGATGTCGAAAAATAAGTATGGGCGTATTGTTAATTTTACTACGGTTGCAACCCCACTCAAGCTTGAAGGTGAAGCTATTTATGCCGCCTCGAAAGCAGCGGTGTACTCATTAACCGAAGTACTAGCAAGAGAGTTAGCAGAATTCAACATTACTGTAAATGCAGTCGGCCCAACACCAATAGATACCGACCTTATTCGTTCAGTCCCTCAAGATAAAATGGATCGACTCATTGCTCGTCAGGCCATCCCTAGGAAAGGAATGCTTGAGGACGTTTCAAACGTAACAGATTTCTTTTTGAAAAATGAGAGTGATTTTATTACTGGGCAAAATTTATACTTGGGAGGCGTCTAATGGACATCGCTTTATTATTTGAGTGCCTTAATAATAAAAGCAATTTTGTGGCCTGCTGGTATAAAGAAAAGTCCTATACTTTCAGATGGTTACTTTCTCGCAGTGAAGAGTTGCTACTAATTTTTCAACGTGAGGGGGTTTCAGCGGGGAAAGTTGTTTCTGTAATCGCTGACTATCAACCTGATTCTTTAGCGACAATGCTTGCGCTAATCAGGCTTAAAGCCATCGTTCAACCCATGTCCCGAATGAATGATAAAACTTTAGCAAAAAATATTGAAATTTGTAATAGTGAATTCAAAGTGGTGGTCAGTAATGAAGGATTCTTAGGTATTACTGCAACGGGGCATCAAAGTAGACATGAGTTGATTAATACGCTGCGCCATTCAGGAAGTGCAGGCTTAATTATCATGTCATCCGGTACGTCTGGTAATAGTAAAGCAATTGTACATAACCTTGAGCAACTAATAAATGCCATCAAACCTTCAATTAAGCCGAAGGCGGTGATCTCATTTCTGCTCTTTGACCACATTGGTGGCATTAATACAATGTTGAATGCTTTTGCAAGTGGAAATTGCTTGGTCATTCCTGAACATCGTACTCCGGAATGTATAAGTAACGCCATTTCGAGCTATCAGGTTGATGTATTGATAACATCACCCTCCTTTTTGAACTTAATGATTTTAAAAAAGTGTTTTGAGAATTACGATTTGGGCGTTTTGAAGCAAGTTAACTATGGCAGTGAAGTGATGCCTTCATCAGTTTTAAACTATCTTTCTGAGAAATTACCAACAACAAAAATGACACAAGCTTACGGCCTCTCTGAGGCGGGTGTAATTAAAACACACAGTGATGACAATCAGTCCACTTTTATACGAATTGTAGATGACGGGGTTCAGATAAGAGTTATTGATAATAAACTGGAAGTGTTGTCGAAGACTTCAATGCTCGGTTATTTGAATGCACCGTCTCCTTTCACAAAAGATGGTTGGTTAATCACTGGAGACATGGTGGAAGTCCAGGGGGATAGCTTCCGTATTTTAGGAAGAGATACGGATATTATTAATGTCGGAGGCGAAAAAGTTTACCCGAATGAAATTGAGAATGTAATTTTGCAGCTATCAGAAGTCGAGGACGTTGTCGTTAGCTCTCAACAAAATGCTATTTTGGGGAATATGGTTATAGCCAGAGTTAAAGTGAACGCTGATTCTGATTTAACGCATATGCGTCGTGACATAATAATTTGGTGTAAAAAACACCTTCCATTATTTAAAGTTCCACAAAAAATCACATTTGTTAATGAAGTTGATTATGGATTAAGGTTTAAGAAAAAACGTCAACCAACTACATAGGGTACTAAAATGAACAAACATCTATTGTTAGCTGATCTGTCTGAACTGCTTGAAGTCGATATAACGCTTTTACATGATGATTATAAACTTAACCCAGAAGGTAGTTGGGATTCTTTGGCTATCGTATCTATTATTGGTGCGATTGATCAGCATTATGGAACTCAAGTCAATGGAGCAAGTTTAGCGTGCTGCGAAAGAGTAGGGGATATTTTCAAATTAGCATTAGCAGAAAACATCATGGGCGCGGCATGAACATAATTTTGCGTGGTTTAAAATTAGAGGCGGTTTCCGCCTCTGTTCCAAAGACTAAACTTACGTTAGAACAATTAAGTGCTCAATTTGGTCAAGCGGAAGTTGCACGGATTGCACTAAGCACAGGCATAAATGAACTAGGAATCGCAGATGCTGAAACGCGTGCCTCTGATCTCTGTGTGGATGCTGCACGTAAACTTTTTGACGAGCATTTTAATTCTGATGAGATTGACGGTGTAGTCTTCATTTCACAGACACCCGACTATCTCATGCCAGCGACGTCATGCATAATCCAACAGCAGCTTGGCTTAAGAAGCAATATTGTCGCTTTTGATATTAATTATGGGTGCTCAGGGTATATCTATGGTCTTTATCAGGCAGCGTTACTGATCAGCTCAAAAAGCTGCAGAAAAGTACTTGTTTGCGCGGGCGATACGATGACCCGTTATATTGCTGATGGCGACCATAAGTTACGTATGGTGCTAGGCGATGCCGGAACCGCCAGCATAGTATCGTCAGGCGAGGATGACTGGGCATTTGATATTCATACTGATGGCAGTGGTTTTGACAAATTAATTGTGCCCGAGGGTGAAAATTCTGATCACGGCAACTTGCAAATGGATGGGGCTGCGGTGATGGAGTTTGCTCTAAAGGTTGTTCATCGCACGGTTAACAAAGTTTGTGAAATGAAGGCTTGGGACAAGAAAAATGTTAAGCATTTTCTCTTACACCAGCCCAATCGTTTTATGCTGCAGTATTTGACGAAAAAATTAAGAGTTGATGCGGAAAAAGTCCCCATAGCTGTTGAACGTTTTGGGAACACTGGCCCTGCGTCCATTCCTCTAACGCTGTGCGAACATTTCACTAAAAATGAACAAGAGCCTGGAATATGCATTATGTCGGGCTTTGGAGTAGGTCTTTCATGGGGGGCGATAGGTCTAAATCTAAAAAATATTGTCATATTTCCGCCATTGAATTATGAAAGCCAAAGGGAGAGTAATTATGTCTTATGAAGTCTTCATAGACGTGGATGAAACATTAATAGATTGTAAGACCCTACTAGATACCTTTAGATATCATTTATGTTCATTTCATGGCGCAGTTAAGGGCCAGGATAAATTTAACCATGTTATTTCTTTATTAGCGGATGCTAAAAAGACAGGAATCAATGATCGAGCGAGTTTGAATAGAATTTACTATCAGCATTTTGCAGGGGTAGATGTAAAAAAGATAACTCATCATTGCGAGCATTGGTTCAAAGTGGAAGGGGTGAGTTTATTAAAGTCCAAAGTTCTTGATGAAATTAAACGTCACCAAAATAATAATGCACGTATAGTCCTTGTATCTGGTTCGTACCGTGCCTGCCTTGAACCCTTGTCGCGCTATATAAGGGCAGACGCCATTCTCTGTACAGAACTTGTCTCAGTGGAGGGAGTATTTAATGGTGAAATCTCAGATTACCCAATTATTGGCGAAGGAAAAGCGAAGCGAATTCAACAATATTTGGAGCAATATAGACTATCCTCGCGAGGATCTTTTGCCTATGGCGACCACCTAAGTGACGTACCCATGTTGGAACTGGCGGATGAAAGAGTGATCGTTGATAACCATGCGCTCTTTTCCGCCTTAAAGGTTAGCTGGCCTGAACTTACTCACATTGAAAGCTCACAGACTTCAAGAATGTACTAAAACTTCTGTTAGTCATGCGGCGGTGCATTAAGAATATCTCGTACATTAACTAACGCATTTCGCACTGCCGCCCCTCCCGCATAAAAAAGCAATTGTAAAATTGCCTCAATGATTTGTTCGCGGCTGGCTCCAGCATTTATCGCAGCTTGAGTATGTGCCCGTAGTTGTGGAACGGTATGGCCCAAAGTTACACATGAAGCAATCACAACCAATTCTCTCGTGATAGCATCTAAACCGGGCCTCGCCAAAATCCCACCCATTGCCCATTCGATAGAGATATCTGTGAAATCTGGACATAAGTCGACCATATCTTTACGCAATTCTTCCCCAGCACCATTGCCATATAAGTTGTTGAATAGAGCTAACCCTCTTTCATGTAATTCTGGATTCGTCACCATTGCATTACTCCTCTTTGAGTGAAATTACATTGAAACTCATTAACAAAATTTGATAAACAGCTTTATAGTTTAATCTTTAACAAGGAGAGTTTTGTAATCATGAACAAATTAGAAAGCATGTCAGTGTTTGTGCGTGTCGTTGAAAGAGGAAGCTTTAGTGCAGTTGCAGATGAAATGCGTCTAAGCGGAACGATGATCGGTCTGCATATAAAAGCCTTAGAGGAACACTTAGGGATTAGATTGCTTAACCGTACAACACGTCGGCAAAGTCTCACTGATTTTGGCAGCTCTTATTATCTACGCTGTAGACGAATCCTTGCTGATATCGAGGACACGGAATCAGTCGCCCTAGCGTTACACCAAAGTCCGCGTGGCAGGCTCAAAGTCGCATGTCCTGTTTCCTTTGGCGTCCATGCGCTTTCGCCAGTAACGGCAAGGTTTCTGACAATGTGGCCAGACATGACTTTAGATTTAGTTCTTAGCGACAAAACGATGGATATGGCAGAGGAAGGCATCGATGTCATGATTAAAGTAGGGGAGTTGGAACATGTTAATTCCTTGGTAGCAAGACAATTGGCTTCGTATAAATCCATTATCTGTGCTTCCCCGGACTACTTGGCGCGTGCTGGAGCGCCCATTACGCCAGAAGAATTAACCGAGCATCGTTGCCTGGGATTTGCACATCCAGTGGCGGGCAGTGAATGGACATTACAGCGCAATGGGCAATTAATTAAGGTACCCGTTAATGTTGTTATGGCCATTAATAATGGTGAAGCGCTGAGAAGTGCTGCCTTAAACGGATTGGGTATATTAATGCAGCCCGAAGTGCTTTTATCAGAGGACTTACGTGAGGGACGGTTAGTACCATTATTGCCAGAATATCAACCCTTGGCTAGGCCGGTGCATATATTGACTTTTATGGACCGCCAACAGTTGCCTAAAATTCGTTTATATGTTGAGTACTTATTACAGCTCTTCAATCAAACACTTTCCCTTTAAAATTTAGTCTAGAGCCGCAAAAAGTTGAATGTGGCTCTTTATGAATGTTTTGTTCACTATTATCTGAGATGAAGATTATTATGTTTCATTTTCGCTAATAGTCGAGCTGACCTGCTCCCCCGTTGATTAGTATAATCTCACTGCTTAACGGGCGTTTTCTGCCCACCCGTATCGCAGATCACTAGGATTTTAAAATATCCTAGATATATCAAGAAATTGGCATTAATAAACATATGTTTACTAGTTGCCACTTGAGAGCTATTCTCATATGTCTCGTAACATCAAGAATAAGTATTTGATTTTTATGTTATTTTTTTTGTCAATATATTTATTTTTAAATTTAAAAATTGCACCTGTTCTAGGGGTATTCTGCACAGGAAATTGGGGGTGTAATTATTTCTTTATAAATCAATTATTTGATAAAGACAGAAAACCTATTTGTCTTATTGAATACGCTGCGCTTGTTGCATGTTAGAATGGTAAAATACTGGTTTTAATGGGTATTTTGTGGATTTTCATCCAAATGATAATGGATATCAATAAAAATAGTAATGATTCATATTCTAATTTGAGAATAATTCTCATGTTGACTTGACGTGATTTAGTGAAGATTGGACAAAAATAAATAACCGCATAAAAACTCGTTCAGCAATCTTCACCATTACCCATGATTTAAGCATATTGATAGTAATTTAAAGTAACAATGAAAGTATAGCAAAGTCTTACGTAGCAAGGGTTGTAGAAGAGATTGTACTTTCGAGGTAACACTCACATTATTGCATCATGTACCGGTGGAGATAGCTTGCTATCAGCAAGCCACTTCCCTTATGCTACAAGGAATATTTAAGAGTTATGACTCGGGGTGCCCTTCTTTGTGAAGGCTGAGAAATACCCGTATAACCTGATCTGGATAATGCCAGCGTAGGGAAGTCGTGGTATCTCGACCGGTACCCCTTCTTGATCGCCGGTGGGGAGATTTATGACGACTCGACCTTCCGTTTTTCCGGGCCTTGCGGCCGCGGATGCCTTGAGACAATTTCGCCAGGCCTCGCCTTTAGTTCACTGCATGACCAATGATGTGGTGCAATCGATCACGGCAAATGTACTGCTTGCCCTCGGCGCATCGCCCGCCATGGTCATCGATGCCCGTGAAGCCGCACAGTTCAGTGCTATCGCCAGCGCACTGTTAGTGAATGTGGGCACCTTGACCTCTGCACGGGCGGAATCCATGCTCGCCGCAATTCATGCCGCCAACGCTGCCAACAAACCTTGGGTGCTGGATCCCGTCGCCGTCGGCGCTCTCAGGTGTCGTTCAGAGTTTTGTCAGGAAATTATCAGATTCAGACCTGCTGCGATTCGTGGAAATGCTTCTGAAATCATGGCATTAAGTGGGCTTTCCGCATCCGGGCGAGGCGTGGACAGCGCAGACTCCTCAGGTGCGGCCTTACCGGCTGCCGAGGCGTTGGCACGTCAGACTGGCGCAATTGTCGCGGTGACAGGCGAAATAGATTACATCACCGACGGGGCGCAATGCCTGGCGGTAAGCGGAGGGGATCCGCTGATGACGCGCGTTGTCGGCACCGGTTGCGCACTTTCGGCGGTGGTTGCGGCATTTGTTTCCTTGCCGGGCAATCGTCTTTCGCACGTTGCCGCCGCCTGTCGTGTCATGTCGTGTGCCGGTGAATTAGCCTGTCGCGACGCGAAAGGGCCGGGCAGCTTCACCGCCGCCTTCCTTGACTCTCTCTACCTGCTCGATGACTGCCATCTGACCGAGACGGCAACAGTCGGAGGCGCACAATGAGCAAGAGAATCAATGCATTGACCATTGCGGGCACCGATCCCAGCGGCGGGGCGGGTATTCAGGCTGACCTGAAAACCTTTTCGGCGCTGGAAGCCTACGGCACCAGCGTTATCACGGCGCTGGTGGCGCAGAATACGCGCGGCGTGCAGTCGGTTTATCACATCGAGCCTGATTTTGTGGGCGCACAGCTTGATTCGGTACTGAGCGATGTGCGAATCGACAGCGCCAAAATTGGCATGCTGGCCAATACCCAGGTCGTGGAGACGGTGGCTGAACGGCTTCAACATTACCGCAAGCGCCAACGGGCGCCTGCCTTTGTCGTGCTGGATACGGTAATGCTGGCCAAGAGCGGTGATCCTCTACTTACGCCCGATGCAGTCGAGGCATTGCGCCGCTGGCTGCTGCCGCAGGTCTCGATGATTACGCCCAATCTGCCAGAGGCGGCCGCGCTGCTAGGGTGCGAGATGGCGACAGATGAGCGGGAGATGTGTCGGCAGGGCGAGGCGTTATTGGCGATGGGCTGCGAGGCCGTGTTGATGAAAGGAGGTCATTTGAGCGACAGCGAAAGTCCAGACTGGTTAATGACCGCTCACTATCGCGAGCGCTTTACTGCTCCGCGAGTAGCAACACGGCATACTCACGGCACTGGGTGCACATTGAGCGCAGCATTGGCGGCGCTGAGACCGCGAAGGGAGAATTGGCCCGACACGGTTCGCGCGGCAAAAACCTATTTACAGGAAGCGTTGAAACAGGCGGATTCGCTGGAAGTCGGCGAGGGCATCGGTCCGGTGCACCATTTTCATCGCTGGTGGTAAAGGCCACCCCATTTTTAATGCCCGCCTGCGAGGTCAGCCGCCAAGTGAGGCGGGCCAAAATCTATTGAGCGCCTCCACAAAAAAAGTAAGTGATTACTCACTTTCAAACCATTCGCTGTTTTGCTGGGCAATCGGCGTGATGGAGAAAATCATCTCCTGCAAATGGGTGCGCAATGCCTTTTCGGCAGCCTCGGGGTCACGGGCTTTCAGGGCGGCAAATATATTGTAATGCTGGGCAATCAGGTTGTCGGGAGGCGAAACTTTGCTTAACGAGAAGAAGCGCACGCGGTCCATCGTCGCCTTGATATTTTCAATCGTTTCCCAAGCCAGACGGCAATCAATGATGTCGGCAATCAGGCGATGAAATTCATCGTCAAGCTGCAAAAACTCCTGCGCCTGCTGGCTTTTTGCCGCCAGTTCCTGTCGCTGTAAATTATGGGCCAGCAAGGCTAAATCCTGTTCTGTCACTACACTGGCGGCACGGCGAATGACGGCGGTTTCCAGCGCTTCTCGAATAAAGCGCCCATCGGCCACGCGCTTGGCGGAAATCTTCATGACAAAAGTGCCGCGCTGCGGCAAGACCTGAACCAGTCCGGCTTCGGCCAGTTTGATAAAGGCTTCGCGCACCGGTTGACGCGACACGTTAAAACGCGCCGAGATTTCTTTTTCAGACAAAAATGCACCGGGCGGAATGACACAGGCAACAATGTCTTGTCGCAGAGTGCGATAAATCTGCTGATTGACCGGAACGTTACCGTTTAACTCATAAGATTCTGGCATGGCGAAAGCTATTTTCCGAGAGTGTAATCCCCTCATAATAGCATGAGTTTCCTGGAGGTTTTACTCGAAGCCGGGCAAATAACCTGCTTTTACTCCCAATGCGACAACTGCCACCTTGCGATATACCCGTTACGGGGCATTTCAAAAACACGATGCTGATTTAAATCAAGAACCTGTTTTATTTTTGAAGGGCAGATGGAATGTAATGACGTGCATCAACGTCGATGACTTTATCTATTTATAATAAAAATCTTTTTGTTACCATCAGCGCCGAATAATAGCAGGATGTTTATTTTAAGTAATAAATAATTTTCATAAAATATAATTGTATTTTTTTTGAAGGATTTTCATCAGTGGAATATGAAATAAAAGATTTAACGTTGGCGCAATATGGCGAAAGGATGCTGAAATTGGCGCGTGAAGAAATGCCGGGGTTGTTGTCGATTATTCAGGACTATGCCGGGGTAAATCCCCTTGCCGGAGCCAGAATCGCGGGTTGTCTGCACATGACCAGCCAAACGGCCCTATTAATGGAGACGTTGGTTGCATTGGGCGCGCAGATAAGATGGTGTTCCAGCAATCGTTATTCGACACAGGATAATGCCGCCGCCGCCATGGCTAAAAAAGGTTACAACGTCTTTGCCTGGCATGGTGAAACAGAACAGGAATTTGAGGCCTGTAAAACCAGGACCCTTTTTGATGGTGACGAATGGTTTCCTAATATGCTGCTTGATGATGGCGCGGAATTAAGCCGCTTTATTTGCCGTCATTACCCGCACAAAATCGGCGCGTTGAGAGGGATAAGTGAAGAAACCACCTCGGGCGTGGTAGAACTCAATCAACTCTATCGCAGTGGTCTATTAACAGTCCCTTCGATCGTTATTAATAATTCAATTACCAAGACCAAATTCGATAATATTTATGGCTGTAAAGAATCGCTGATCGATGCCATAAAGTTTTCGACGGATTTTATGATTGCTGGCAAAACGGCGACGATAGTGGGTTATGGCGATGTCGGAAAAGGCTGTGCCAAGGCACTCTCAAGTATGGGCGCGCATATCCAGATTGTGGAAGTGGACCCTATCAGCGCACTGCAAGCCTGCATGGAAGGGTATCGCGTCAGAACCCTGAGCGATTGCTGCCGAAATTCGCATCTTTTCGTCACGGCGACCGGCAATATCAATGTCATTACGCTGGCAGATATCCGGCAGATGAAAGACAAGGTGTTACTGTGCAATATGGGCAACTTCAATAATGAAATCGATATGACAACCCTTGATACACTGGAATGCACGGCTCTCGGGCAAAATATTGCCGAATATAACTTAGGTGGAAACAAGACCGTGCGCGTATTGGGACACGGGGCGCCTGCCAATTTGTCCTGCGCCAAAGGTCATCCGAGTTTTGTGATGTCGACGTCATTCTGTAATCAGGTCTTTGCCCAGATAGAGTTATGGAACAATGCCTCTCGCTACCCGGCAAGGGTAAATTCATTACCAAGAAGTCTTGATGAAAGAGTCGCAAGCCTGCATTTATCCCATTTGGGTGCGGAATTACATAGGCTCTCCGAAGAACAGGCGCTTTATATGGGCATATCCATCAATGGTCCCTTTAAACCTGAATCCTATCGCTATTAAGGCAGAGCCATGCAGTCTGAAAAAACAGTGCAGTTAATTAAAAATTTGAATTTAAGCTTTCATGAAGAGGGCGGGTATTTTAATGAAACCTTTCGCAGTGAAGAAATAATCACTACGAACCGAGATGTCAATAACGGTGAAAGACGTCTGGCGACCTGTATTTATTACATGCTGACAAATACAGCCCCTCTAGGATATTTTCACAGCAACATGTCGCCTATTCTGCACTTTCATCATGCAGGCGGTCCGATGATATATCGGTTTATTCATGGAGACGGTCGGATTGAAGAGCATGTCATGGGTCAAGATATTGCCAATGGTGAGGTCTTGCAATTAGTTGCACCGGCGGGTTGCTGGAAATCGACTCAGCTTGCACCCGATCATGAATATGGGTTAGTGAGCGAGGTGGTTTTTCCTGGCTGGGAACTGTTTGATTCGATCATTGCAAAAAAACAGTCATTACTTGACGCCTTTCCTCAGCATGCCGCGTGGATCAACGCATACAGTTATAACTAGGAGTCTTTGATGAAACCCACCGCGGTTATTACCGGAGCCAATCGAGGGATTGGCTTTGCATTGACGAAATACCTGCTGCAACGCGGTTCGCACGATATTTTCGCGATAGTCAGAAATAGCGCCGCCGCCGAACAACTGCAACGCGAGGTGGCGACATTGTCTTGTCATTGCCGTCTGGAAATTAAATCCGCCAATCTCGAGAGTGAAGTTGAGGTGGCATCGCTATGTCATGAAATTCGCACGTTGGAGCATTGCGATTTGCTTATCAACAATGCGGGGATTTTCGAAGCCGGTAGCCTTGATAGGAATGAGGGCGATAACTCCCGCCTGTTTGCGGTAAATTTCACGGCAGCCGTTAAATTCATGGCGGCTGTCGCCGAGCAGATGAAAATTCGCCGCGCAGGAAATATCATCAATATTGGCAGCAGTGCAGGGCGCAAGGGACTCTCTGGAATCGGCATGTATGGCGCGACGAAATATGCACTGGTCGGTTTTTCAGAATCGCTGATGCGGGAACTTATCGGCTTTGACATCAAAGTGACGACAATTAATCCGGCCTTTGTCGATACCGATATGACGCGCGGTTTTACGGCGATGCAGGACAAGGTCAAGATTCAGGTCGAGGATATTGTCAACACCGTCAGGCTGATCCTGAGTCTCTCAAAGGGCGCGGTGATTCCGCACATTGATATTGCCTGTTGTTCCGTGATGGATTAAGAGTAAAGCATAATCGCCAGGCCAATGCCGAGTCACAGAACACTATTTATTCCGTGACCCGGCATAATGGCGTGTTGCAGCGTTGCATGCTTCAGCTAAAGAAAAGCTTAACGCGGATTGCCATTGCCGTGCGCATTCGGCCCGCGATAAACAGGTGCTTCGGGCTGATGTTTGGGCGGCCTAACCACGAAGAAGACCAATATTGCGCCCAGTGCCGCAACGCCGCCTGCCAATATAAAGGCGCTGTCGAAGTGGCCGGTATTCTGGACGATAAAACCGGTTACGATGGGACCGATAATTCCGGAGACGCTTCCCACCAGATGTATAAAGCCGCTGGCGCTGCCGACTTTGGATTTATGCACGACGTCTTGAATAATCGCCCAATAAATCGCTCCCGTGGTGTACAGGAAGAATATCGACACCGACATCAGCAGTACCGCAGGCACAACGCTTGTGACAATACCCGCCAATGCCACACAGATGGCGGCGGCCAGCAGGCTGACGACCAGCACAATTTTACGCGACAGCAGCAGCCTGCCGGTAAATTTAAAGATGCGGTCGGAAATAATTCCGCCTAAAGCTAATCCGAAGAAGCCGACAATCCACGGGATCATTGTCGTCAGGCTCATCTCTTTAATATTTAATCCGTGTGCCTGCACCAGATAGGCCGGGAACCAGCTCAGGAAGAAGAACAGAATATAGTTGTAGCAGAAGAAGGCAAAGGCGGTAACCAGGATAATAGGCTGGCGCAGATAATAGCCCAGCGTATGGGCCGCCTGGGTCAAGTCTTCCTCTTCGTTAATCTTCTCGCTTTTCAGCTGATTAACCAGCAGGCGTTCCTGTTCGGTAACACGTTTGCTCTTTTCTGGGTTGTCTGAAGCGATAAAGAACCAGACCAGCATCCAGACGATACCAATGGCGGCGATAATCATAAACGCCGGACGCCAGCCAAAGGAGATAGCCAGATAACCGACGATAGGACCCGCAACTGCGCCGCCGAGCGGCGAACCGGCACTCAGCAGCCCCATCGCCGTGGCGGCCTGTTTCTTCGGAAACCAGCCGTTGACCATCTTGTTGGCCGACGCGCAAATCGGACCTTCTGCCATGCCGAACAAGACACGCAAAATAAGCATCGAGTAAAAGCCGGTGGCAATGGCCGTCATGCCGCAGAAAATAGACCATAGTGTGACGGCCAGTCCCATCACGAGGGTCGGGCCGAATTTATCCACCGCCAATCCGCCAATAAAGTTGAATATGGCGTAGCCGAAGAAGAAGCTGCCAAAAATCATCCCGAACTGTTCAGGATTAATGGTCAACTCTTTTTCAATCATGGGGACCGTTATCGACAGCGCAACGCGGTCGAGGTAATTTATCATGTAAACCAGACACAGCAGGAATACGATGACCCAGCGTAGATTCTTGAACATGAGCAGCTCCACTTGGTGTTATTTTAATAGTGACGCGTGAGGTTATTCACCGTAATGAATATTTATCTTTCAGATTTAAATAAACGAATTAACTCAGTATTTTATTAACAACTTATTATTTTCCCGGTGACACGTACGATATTAACGGGCAGGTTAACTGCCTGCCCGTCAACATTAAAACTTCAACAACACCTTGCAGCAGGCCCGCTGATCTTTTTCGAACAGCGTCATCGCAGCTTCGACGTCTTCTCCGGGCATGCAGTGTGTTACCAGCTTCTCGGGATGAATTTTTCCCTGCGACATCCACTCGATGACCTGCGGGAAACGATGGCTGTTGAGCCGTGAAGAGAACAGCGAAATTTCCTTGCTGGTAATACTTTGCTGCGTAATGCTGCTCGGCTCGCCCGAGAACCCCATCATGCCGATGCGCGCGGCCGGTGAAGCGACATGAATCGCCTCTTGCAAAATTGCGGGGTGACAGGCGGCATCGACAACCAGCGTCGGGCGAATCGCTTCTGCTGCCAGCGCGTCGGCAACGGACTGCTGCCGATTATTGATGGCCCGGTCTGCGCCGTTGTCACACGCCATTTGCAGGCGCTCTTCGATGCGGTCGGCGACGATGACGTTCTGCACGCCGTAAACTCCTTTCAGCACCTGAATCACCGTGAGTCCCATTGGCCCCGCGCCATAAATCAGCGCCGTGTCCTGCGGTGTCGGTTTGAGAAAGGCGGTGATATTGGCCGCAATGGTAAACGGCTCGACCATGCTGGCAAGCGAGTCGGGAATAGTTTCGGGCACGCTATAGGCGTTGCCCGCAGGTGCGACGGCATAATCGCTGAAACCGCCGTCGCGGTGCACGCCGATGACGTTTAATTCGCTGCATACATTCGGACGACCTACAGAACACGGATAACAATGGCCGCAGCTGACAACGGGGTCGATGACGACCCGCTCGCCAATACGCGCGCTATCAACGCCTTCGCCCACGGCGTCGATGTAGCCGAAAAACTCATGACCTATCACCCGCGGATATTTGGCAAAGGGATTATGGCCGTGATAGATGTGCACGTCAGAGCCGCAGATCCCGGCATAGCTGACTTTGACCCGCACTTCGCCAGCGGCAGGGTGCGGCAGCGGACGGGTTTCAATCATAAGCTTGCCCGGCTGCTGGATAACGATACTTTTCATGGTTGTTGTCGTCATGATTACCAGCTCCAGAGTGTGCCGTCTTCGAGACGCGCAACCGGCAGGTAGGCCGGTTCATACGGATATTTCGCCGCCAGCTTCTCGTCGAACTCGATGCCGAGACCGGGTTTTTCGCCAGGATGCATATAGCCGTTGTCAAAGGTCCAGCTGTGCGGGAAGACCTCAAGCATCTGCTCGGAATATCCCATGTACTCCTGAACGCCAAAGTTAGGCACCCAGAGGTCGAAATGCAGCGCAGCGGCCATGCAGACCGGCGACAGATCAGACGGGCCGTGCGAGCCGGTACGAACCTGATACAGCGACGCAAAATCGGCGATGCGGCGCATGCCGGTAATGCCGCCCGCGTGGGTGATAGTGGTGCGGATGTAGTCGATTAACTGTTCTTCAATCAACTGCTTGCAGTCCCAGATACTGTTAAAGACTTCTCCCACCGCGATAGGCGTAACGGTGTGCTGGCGAATCAGACGGAAACATTCCTGATTCTCGGCCGGGGTCGGGTCTTCCATCCAGAACAGGCGATATTGTTCAACGCTTTTCCCGAAGCGCGCGGCTTCGATAGGCGTAAGGCGGTGGTGCATATCGTGCAAAATATGTTCGTTAAAGCCGAATTTATCGCGTACCGCTTCGAACAGTTTCGGGGTGAAGTCGAGATACTTTTCCGTTGACCAGAGCTGTTCTTCCGGCCCGTTCCCTTTGGTGGCGGGTTCGTAGGCCAATCCTTTGCCCTTGGTCACGCCATAGCTGGTTTTCATGCCCGGCACGCCGCACTGTACACGTATCGCCTTGAAACCTTCTTCCTTATGGCGTGCGTAATCTTCCAGAACTTCATCAATAGAGTGCCCGGTGGTGTGGCAGTACACCATCACGCCGGTGCGCGAAGCGCCACCAAGCAACTGATAAAGCGGCATGTTGGCTGCCTTGGCCTTGATGTCCCACAGCGCCATATCGACGGCAGAAATGGCCGACATGGTGACAGGGCCGCGTCGCCAGTAAGCGCCTTTATAGAAGAACTGCCAGATATCCTCGATTTGATGCGCGTCGCGGCCAATCAACTGCGGACAGACGTGATCTTTCAAATAAGAGGCGACAGGCAGTTCCCGACCGTTGAGCGTGGCATCGCCCAGTCCGGTCAGCCCTTCGTCGGTAGTGATTTTGAGAGTGACAAAGTTACGACCCGGACAGGTAATAAAGACTTCGGCTTTTACAATTTTCATCAGGCAGACCTTTTGCAGAGATACGGCGTTATGCATTGATGAAAAAATACGCCCTTACCTAACTACCATACAAGTATGCAGATCGTTTTTTGCGGGAGAAGATCACAGTTTGTAAAAGGAAGACGAGAGAGAGGAGAGAGGAAAACTGCCGGGGATTACCCCAGCAGTGCGCAGTGTGGCGGCAGTCGACATTGCAGCGCATTAGGCACGATATCAATGCGGAAATGCGTGCCGGTCAGCGGTTCGCCGTCGAGATTGAAGGTCATGTCGTGCGGGGCGGTAATCTCGAGCCAAGGCAGCGACGTCGAAATGATGTTCTTGTTCTCTTCGCCGTCAAGCAGGCTGCGCAGGAAAGACGGCAGCAACTCTTCGGAGGTCAGCAGGCGCAGTTGCAGCAGCCCGTCATTGATAAGCGCATCGGGGCAGATTTCCTGACCGCCGCCCGCCTGACGACCATTGCCGATACCAATGACCAGCGCTTCGCCGTCCCAGTCGAAATCGGGACCGGTAATTTTGCAGCGGTCGGCTTTCAGCGTGTCCATTCTCAACAGGCCGTGAATGAAATACGAGACGCCACCCAGCGCGGATTTTAGTTTTTCGGGGGTTTCAGTGGTGATGCGCGTGCCAAAACCGCCGGTTGCCATGTTGATGAAGTAACGTTTGTCATTGACGCAGGCGATGTCGATATCGGCCGCACGGCCGTGAATAGCCAGTTTAAGCGCCGCGCTCATCTCGAGCGGAATGTTGCAGCTGGTGGCGAAATCATTGGCGGTGCCCAGAGGCAGAATGCCAAGCGCAGGCAGGGGACGCACGGAAGAGCTGGCCAGCGCCGCTGCCACTTCATTGATGGTGCCGTCACCGCCGCCGGCAATCACCGTTTCTACGCCAAGTTCCAGCGCTTCGGCAACATAACGTTCGGCATCCCCGTGTTCCCAGGTCACGCGAACGGCGAGATCAATACCTTCGGCACGCATATCGTAAACGGCCTCGCGGAGCTCTTCGTTGCTCGCGCCTTTTCCATTTAAGATCAGCAATGCCTGTGCTGTAGCTTTCATTGCACCCTCCATGTATAAGACAGTTTATCGTTCTAAAATAAATGATTTTAGGGGGGAATAGCCATAAGAATTTTCAGGTAACGGCGAGGCTGAAATTTGAATGAATTAACGGTTGCCGAATTAATAGGCAGGATTTTTTTATGCGTTTATTTATCTTTCAGATAAAGCCGACCCTGACAATGGGTAAAGTTAATCTGCTAATCTTTTAAATTGATTAATTATCGGCGGTTTAACTTTTTTATTTAATTAATGAAGGAGAGGCATTGTGAAGAAAACAGTGCCAGCTCAGGGTGTTTGAGCTGGCAAAAAGGAGGTGGCCTGCATTTATACAATTCTTTTACATTCTGCTCTTGCTGCGGAGAACATATTATCTAAACGACCGAAATAGAGATGTGATCGGATTCTACTTTTTGCAATTAAAATACCTATAAATACCGTTTTCGCACGGTATTTATTGATTTAATTATAGGTTTGGTTTACGCGTTGATGTATTAACAAGATTGCGTAATAAAATAGAAAAGCTTAGGGAAAGCGTGGAGGGCAGAGGTAAATAGATAACATGCCCATTGCCCGGCGCGATTAAAATATCGTCACCCTTTTTATTATGCATCTGTTCGATAATCCACGGCACATTGCCTTCAGGCGTCATGATTTCAACGCTGTCGCCAACTTCAAAACGATTTTTAACTTCGACCTCGGCCCAGCCGCTGTTGTTATGGGTGCCGCGCTTGCCCGTAAACTCACCGGCGAGTTGCTGACGGTCACTGACCGAAGCACCGTGGTCGTAATTCTGCGCCGACTGATGCTGATGCCGACGTAAAAACCCCTCGGTGTAGCCGCGATGCGCAAGGCCTTCCAGCGTGGTCATCAGGGTAGAATCAAAAGCCTTGCCGGCAACGGCGTCGTCGATGGCGCGCCGATACACCTGTGCAGTGCGGGCGCAATAATAGAAGGATTTGGTGCGACCCTCTATTTTCAGTGAATGCACGCCCATCTGCGCCAGCGTGGCGACGTGTTCTACGGCTCGCAAATCTTTGGAATTCATGATGTAGGTGCCGTGTTCATCTTCCGAGGCGCTCATGTATTCGCCGGGACGCTGCGCCTCTTCGAGCATGAATACCCGTTCGGTGGTGTGGCCTTCGCCGAGCGTAGGGACCTCGGGCGCAACGGCAACCGGTTGATGTTGATGCACAATATTTCCGGCGGCATCTTCTTTTCCTTCCTGCACCTGATATTGCCAGCGGCAGGCGTTGGTGCAGGTTCCCTGATTCGGATCACGGCGGTTGATGTAGCCCGACAACAGGCAACGCCCCGAATAGGCCATGCACAGCGCGCCATGCACAAAAACTTCGAGTTCCATGTCGGGTACCTGCCGACGAATCTCGGCTATCTCTTCGAGTGACAGTTCGCGCGAGAGGATAACGCGGTCCAGCCCCATACGTTGCCAGAATTTTACCGTCGCCCAGTTGACCGCATTGGCCTGTACGGAAAGATGGATAGCAACCAGCGGAAAGGCATCGCGCACCATCATGATAAGGCCGGGATCCGACATTATCAAAGCGTCGGGCGCCATCTCGACGATAGGTTCGAGATCCTGCAAAAAGGTGTTCAGCTTGGCGTTGTGTGGCGCGATGTTCACCACCACATAAAATTTTTTGCCGAGCGCATGGGCTTCTTTGATGCCGACGGCGAGGTTGTCGAGACTGAATTCATTATTGCGCACGCGCAGGCTGTAGCGTGGTTGACCGGCATAGACGGCATCCGCGCCATAGGCAAAGGCGTAGCGCATATTTTTGAGGGTACCGGCAGGGGAAAGGAGTTCGGGTGTCATCGCCATGTTCAGGTCGCCAGGTTGCAAGGGAAACGCGTCGGGCAGGCGCATTGCCGTCCACGACGAAAGAGGCGAATTGTAGCGAGATTGGAAAGTGAAGGTTGCGCAAAGGCAGGAAGAGTTGATTTACATCAACGTTTGACGCTGTCACTCATCCTGAGTTGCGCAGCGTCAAAGGTTGTCGATTGCAAAAACAGGGACTGGCTTCAAATTTTACTGAGGGCATCGGCATGAGTCAGATCGCGAATGTCCTTGCTTGACCCGTTTTTGACCACCGATTGCATGCCTTTTTGTGCTGAACTTGCCGTCGTGTACATTTCGCTCACGCCGATGACCTGGTGATTTTTCGCCTTAAGGACAAAATAGTGCTGGCCGTCTTTGCCCGCTTTCATTTCGTATTGTCCTTCATCGGTCGCATTGTTCTGTACAGAAGTTATGCCATTTTCGGCAGACGCTTTACTCGCGTACATTTCGCTGCCAAGAATAACCTCTCCATTACCGGCCTTCAGGGTAAAGTGAAATTGTCCATTCTTCGCTTTTTTAAGATCAAAATGACCCGTTGCCATAAAGGTATCTCCAGTGATAAATAATCCATCTATCAGTTTAGTCAAGCTGACAGATTCATCCTGGAAAACCGCGCATTCTTACCTCTTTTCATGGCATTTTGTGACCGCTTCGACAGACATCAGGTCAGTCGGCAGGGGTCGGCTTCCCAGCGATACCCTACGCCATACACCGCGCGAATAAACGCCTTGTCGCCGTCGATGGCCTCAAGTTTGCGGCGCAGATTTTTGATATGGCTGTCGATGGTTCGGTCGGTCACCACGCGGTAGTCATCATAAAGATTATTGAGCAGCGCTTCGCGGGTAAAGACGTAGCCCGGCTTGATGGACAGGGTCTTGAGCAGGCGGAATTCGGCGGGCGTCAGATCCAGCTCGACGCCCTGATAATGTGCCTGAAAACAGCCTTCGTCGATATGCAGTCCCACGCCATCGGCCAGCGGCTCATTGGGGCGATAGCAGCGTCGAAGAATGGTTTTGACGCGCGCCACGACTTCACGCGGGCTGTAGGGTTTGCAGATGTAATCATCCGCGCCGATTTCAAGCCCGAGCAGGCGGTCGATTTCTTCCGTCTTGGCCGTGACCATCATGATGGGAATGTCGGAAAACTGGCGAATATCGCGACAGATACTCAGGCCGCTGCTGCCCGGTAACATCAGGTCGAGCAGGATCATGGTCGGAGGATTGCTTTGCACCAGCGGCAGCACATCGTTGCCATTGGTCAGCCATTCGGTGGCATAACCGGCGGCCTGCAAATAATCGACCAGCAGTTGACCGAGTTTGGGTTCATCTTCGACGATGAGAATTTTGAGCGGCTTGTGCTCTGCAGTGGCGAATTCGTTCATTAGATGCGTTGTCCGATTGGCAGTGAAAGCGGCAGCAGCAGGGTCATCCTGACGCCACCGGAGGGCGAATGTTCGGCACTGATTTTTCCGCCGTGCGCCTCGGCGATGTTCTGGCAAATCGCCAGTCCAAGCCCGGAGCCGCCGCTGGCGCGGTTGCGCGAGCCTTCGGTACGGTAGAAACGCTCGAAAATGCGATGAAGCTGTTCTTCATTCAGCCCCGGCGCGCTGTCTTGAAAGAAAATCTCCAGAAACTTGTCGCGGCGGTGGGCAATGATTTCCAGTTCGCCGCCAGAGTCAGTATAGCGCAGGCTGTTTTCCAGCAAATTGTTAAACAGCTGCGAAAGACGATGCGGATCGCCAAAAACAGGCGCTTTTTCGGGAAGATGACTGGTAATGCGCAGCTGCTTGCCGTGAAAGCGCTCGCGAAATCCGGCTTCGGCCAGCTGAATGAGGTGTACGGCGTCGGTTTCTTCCTTGCGATAGGCCAGCGCCCCGGCGTCGGACAGCGAAAGTTGATAGAGGTCGTCGACCAGCTTGGTGAGGATAGCCACTTCGGATTGCAGCGAAGCCAACGACTCCAGCGACATTTTGCGCACGCCATCCTGCATCGCCTCGAGTTCACCGCGCAGCACCGCGAGCGGCGTGCGCAGCTCGTGCGAAATATCGGCCATAAACGCCCGCCGCATCTGCTCGTTTTTTTCGAGCGTGGTCGCAAGCTGGTTAAAGTCCTGCGCCAGTTTGCCGAGTTCGTCCTGCGTATCCACCTTGACGCGGCTGCTGAAATCGCCTGCCGCCAACTGATGCGTACCTTTGACCAGCCGTTTGACGGGCGCCAGCATACCGCGTGAAAGCAGCCAGGTGACGGCAGCGGCCAGCAGCGTGGTAAAGCCCATGATAATCCAGCTGGTGCGGCGCTGCTGCTGATCAAAATTGATATCGGCGTTGCGGGTCAGCCGTTCGGCGGGAGTCGATACCACGCTGCCGATAAACTGCCCCTGATGGGTTAACTTGCGCCCACTGCCGATGAGATCGGGCGGAATATCCGATTCTGAACCGGCCACGCGATGATTGGTGTCATCGAGTATCCAGAATTTGGTGCGCCAGCCCAGCGGCGGCAAAACCTGACTGGTTTCATCATTTTGATCGAAACTGTGCATCATCTGGTACACGGCGCGATCGTTGTTCTTGAGGAAATCCCAGTTGCCGTGCAGCCCGTATTGCTGCTCGAGATACACGGAAATCATCTCGACCCGCTGCTCGTTGCCGTGGCGAATATAGTCGATGAATCCGCGCTCGAAACTCATGCGCACGCCCCAGTTCATGGTGACCATGACAAGGCTGCAGGTAAGAAAGATGGCCAGAAACAGTTTGGCGGTAATTCCGGGTTTCATGTTTTGCTCGCAGGGTCGGAGGAGGCAGCCGCGTTGCGACGGGTATCCGCCAACGCGTCAGTGCGGGATTCATCGGGTACACGACTGAAAATCCAGGCCGGCAGGGCGATTATCACGGTCATGCAGAGATAACAGTAAATGAAGGCGCTGTGCATGGATGCACTGCCGGGATTTATCTGCTGGTGAGCGAACAGGCCAATCAGAATGCCCGCCACGCTCACGCCGAGGCTCATTGAAAGCTGCATAATCATCGACAGCAGGCTGTTGCCGCTGCTGGCAAGACGCGGCGGCAAATCCTTGAGGGTCAGGGTATTCATTGACGAAAAGCGCAGCGAGTTGACCATTCCCTGGAAGAACAGCACGACCGGAATCATCCACAGTGCGCCGTAAATGGCGACCAGCGGCATGCACAGGGTGATAACCGACAGCAGCAAGGTTGCGCCGACCAGCGCACGACGATAGCCGAGCTTGTTGACCAGGCGCACCACGATGCGCTTCATGCCCATGCTGCCGAGCACCATCGGGATCATCATCAAACCGGCGTGAAAAGGGCTGAAGCCGAGGCCGAGCTGCAAAAACACCGGCGTCATGAAGGGCAACATGCCGCTGCCGATACGGCCCAGAAAACTGCCGGTCAGGCCGAGAGAAAAGGTTCGGGTATGAAACAGGCGCAGGGAAAACAGCGCCGACAGATTACCGCGTGCATGCAGCCAGTAGCCGCCGAGTGCGGCAAAACCGACGACCACCAGCACGGCAACCAGCGAGGTGGAAAGGCCAAGCCCTTTGCCGCCGTCCAGCGCCAGCGTCAGCGAAGCCATGCAGGCTGCCAGCAGAAAGAACCCGCTGATATCAAAGCGGCGAGTCTGCATCTTGTAGTTGGGCATCAGCATGAGTGTCGCTATCGCACCGGCCAGACCCACCGGCAGATTAATCAGGAAGATCCAGTGCCAGCTTGCGTACTGCACCAGAAATCCGCCGAGCGCCGGGCCCATTAACGGGCCAATCTGGCCGGGCAGTGTCACAAAGGTCATGGCCGCCATATATTCGCTGCGCGGCACGATTTTCAGTACCGTGAGCCGCCCGACCGGCACCATCATCGCGCCGCCTATTCCCTGCAATACGCGGGACATCACCAACTGATGCAGCGTGGTGGACTGCGCGCACATCAGTGATCCCAGGGTAAACAGCACAATGGCGGAGAAAAAGACCCATTTGACGCCGACCTTGTCGGCCAGCCACCCGCTTGCGGGCAGCATCACGGCTACGGTCAGCACGTAGGCGACCACAACGCTGTGCATATTGAGGGGATTCACCCCGAGACTGGCGGCCATCGAGGGCAGGGCAGTATTGACGATGGTGGTGTCCAGAGACTGCATAAAGAAGCCGAAGGCGACTATCCAGAGTTGCCAGCGCACGGAGAGAGGTAGGGGGGTAGTGCCTGATTCCTCGGTCATTGATTCCTGTTGCCTGCCTTTGGGTTGCTTGTATAACTAAATGATAGTGTTGATTTTACCCTTGCGAGCAGAAATCACACGGACATCCTGACCCAGTCTACCTAATTCGCCGAGTTAAATAATGGAGGAAATAAGGAGTCCCTTTCATTCTGTGACAATTAATTGCCGTGATGATGACTGAGTGTTCCAGCCTCGAAGTGCTAAGGTTAATAGTGCGATTTGCAGCCAAGGCAAATTCTTCATTCAAAGTGAATCATCAGAAAAAGGAGAGCATGATGAGTAAAAGAGAATTGGGTCGTTCCGGTATTCAGGTTCCCGCGCTGACGTTCGGCGGTAACGTGTTCGGCTGGACAATCGACCAATCCACCTCTTTCAGCGTCCTCGATGCGCTATTGGAACACCAGCTCAATTTTATCGACACGGCAGACGTTTATTCGCGCTGGGCCGAAGGAAATGAGGGGGGCGAGTCGGAAACCATCATCGGTAACTGGCTGAAGAAAAGCGGTAAGCGCGACAAAATCATTCTGGCAACCAAAGTCGGCATGGAGATGGGCGAGGGGCAAAAAGGCCTGTCTCCGACCTATATCCGCCAGTCGGTAGAAAACTCGCTCAAGCGTTTGCAAACGGATTATATCGACCTGTACCAGGCGCATAAAGATGACGAAGATACACCGCTTGCCGATACGCTCGCGACCTTCGACGCGCTTGTCAAAGAGGGAAAAGTGCGCGCCATCGGTGCCTCTAACTATACCGCCACCCGCCTTGAGGAAGCGTTGAAAGTCTCGAAGGAACAGGGCATCGCGCGGTATGAAACCCTGCAACCGGAGTACAATCTCTATGACCGCAAAGACTATGAGTCCGGTCTGGAGAAAGTGATTACCGACAAT
>Ga0308159_1001799_pt1 | contig 28097 bp, 32 predicted proteins | sample PhyCR1_FD_201040 | JGI IMG/M metagenome (GOLD analysis project Ga0308159, IMG submission 201040) | Phyllosphere microbial communities from UC Gill Tract Community Farm, Albany, California, United States - DLSLC.R1 | ecosystem: Host-associated > Plants > Phyllosphere > Unclassified | place: USA...
TCGTTTGGGTAACGGGGACAGCGCCGTTTTGCACAATCCGGCTTACAACTTTAATGATGAGAGCCTGAGCTTCGGCGCAGCCTACTGGACTCGCCTGGTTGAGCGTTATCTGGCAGATTAACGACCTCACAGCTTAGCGGCAAAATCCGAACCAGCGCATGCCTAAGTGGAAGTGATTCGCATGCGCTGCGTTATAATCCGGACCGATAGAGTTTCCAAAAAACGGACAGCTCTCTGTGAACAATGTATGAATATACTGCGCTTCAGTGCCAGTCTGAGGCCACTGCTTCAACACGGTTAAATGTCGGCCATCCGCCAGCTCAAAACCCGCGATATCAAGAGCTTCAGCCGTCGCATGTTCACTGAGCCGTGCATCGGGTTTATTGTAAACGTTCCGGCAGGCATAACTGCCCAGATGGTCAATTTTCACCAGCCGTGAACCTAACTCCTGAGAAGCCAAGGGCTTCGCCACCTGCCCGACAAACATCGCACTGCTAAGGGCAAGGCGACAGCTCGCCAGATAGCTAGAACTCAGTGCAACATCCCCAAAACCGCGAACACGAACGGGATCAGTCAGCGGACACTTTCCTCCCATATTCTCTGCATTACTGAACTGGATAGCGCCTTCAGTTTGAGCACGTTCAAGTGCGGCCAGACATTCGTGAGGATTATTATCCAGCTTTCTTAATTTGTACCGGGTAATCAGATTCGGAGGGTCAGTGATAACCAGCGGGGTGAAAGGATTATATTCAGAAGGCACATGGCGGTTTAACCACGGACTGCAGAAATACGCTGCAGCTAAAATCACAATCAGGCTAACCCAATATCGCATAATGTTCCTTACCCGGTTGTGCCGCAGCAGTCCCTTGATTTATCGAGAGTAATATTATGAGTATAGTGCCTGAGTAAATAATGTTCTGACAGAGTTACAAGTAGGGAAAGAAACTTACGAAGGTTTGACATAAATCGACATTGAGTTTGTTATTTTAACTCCCGAAGACTAAGTTTCTTCTCCTGTGTCCACTGTGAACTGTCCTTCATAGTGTGTAAGACCCTCGCATTACCCCTTTCAGCCCGCCCCGAGCGGGCTTTTTTTTAACTGAAATCTGGGAGCGCTCTTCAGCAATGCCTTGCCCGGTTATTCCACCCGCCTGACATCCGGATGCCTTTCACTGGCCGCCTCATGAAAAATATCTCCCAGCCAGCCGGGAATCTCATCCTCAGTCATCTCATCAGGAATGATGATGTCATAAAGTCTGGAAAACTTTCTCTCTGCCAAATCCGCACGGAAGACTTGCCATCCACCGGAAGTCTTTTTAACAGCAAGGTGGCGACCAAAAACATTATAAATCAGCATAGAATTCGCCCTGTCAGGTCATGCAAATAGAGTATGAAAGCATCATAGCTACAATGGTGAGAGAAAGTCTAAATTGGGGATACCGAAGGTAAGTGAAAATCGGCTAATTGACTGTTTGGATTGCAATTTTTTGATTTGAAAAACAGGCAAAAAAAAGACCGAATACTTATTAAGTATAATAAAATCAATAGGTAACATAATTATTGGCGACAAAATGGCGACCAGCAAAAAATTTATGAAATGAGGTACTGTTAACCAAAATAAGAAACAAGATACCTCATTATCAAGTGTTAGCTAAATTAAGAAGATCATTTAGTCTAAACAACCGAGTTTACGATGTGCTTCTAATGAATAAACGTTTAAACCGTTTGTTAATGTATTTGCGTGTACAGTAAAGTTAAGTGCATCGAGTAAAGCCCCTTTTTTAAATGGGATGTGTATGGCCTTGGCCGTGCCTTGATCTATTCGATGCTTCAATGACAGTGGCCAACGATAACTCAGCTCTTGCGGAGCCATAATCTTGTTATAACCAATGTATGCGCAGATCAGTGGAAGTCCATAAACATCTACCGCTTTTTCGATCTCATATGACAACATACTTCCAGTTTGACGGGTTTTGTCACTAAGAATTATCACAACATTTTTAGACGCAGATAACCGCTCAGATATGCGCGCCTCGAGTGTCTTTTTAAGACTGGAATCTCTGACTGAATAAGTTTTTTCGTGACTATCTATGTACTTAAAATCTAATTTTTTTCCTGCCGCCCAAGCTTGGATTGTTGCATAAAATCGAAAATCAGATTTGGTTGGATCAGCTTCTCCTAATCCATCGAATGCTATGTAGTTTCCGTTCCTGTAGGCCATATATCCACCAATTTTATATGATTAAGAAATTTAAACATTAAGACTCTGACTTAAATAATCTCTAACTTGGAATAGATTTAAGGAGAATTTGGATGCATCGTCTGGGTGAACTATTATGGAAAGTTTATTTGAAAACACTTGTTCCTGAGCTGCGTCAGCAAATGATTGCGCAACACGCTCAATTATTTTTTTCCTAGGCATCGCCACACGACCTCTCCCGGTACCAATCAGAGGCATAACCATATCGCCAAGCTCACCTTTACGCGCCATATTGGACCATAAACCTTCAAGCGCTTCATCCAGCATTCTGATATTAGAATATGCTGTTCCCTCTGAATTGATATGTGACATCGCAACCAAATAGAAGTTCTTACCATGCGTAGAAATACGAACAACAGTTCCTAAAGGATACTGTTTTTTCTTTCCTGGCTTATTTTCTACCTCAACATACTTTTCACGAGATAAAGAATCTTCAATTTGGCGATCTATTTCTTTAGTCTGACCATTGAAGAAAATAGTTGCAAACTGCCCTTGTAAGCTACTAGTTGAAATAAGACCTGAACTCATATCCGTATCAAAAGTAGAATTGGAGCTAATGATTATTTCACCATTTTCTTTAAATAAATCACCTATTTTCACCTCAAAAGAATAATCCTTTTTCGGAACTTTATAAACCACACGAGATACGGGGCGCCTTGTAAAAACAACAAAAAGGGTTGCTATTGCGATCAGAAAAAAAATCCCGTAGTTACTGTATTCTCCTTTCTCATAAATCTTAAAAGTATCGGCAAGATTTATTAGTAAATATAACATACCTAGAATTGAGAAGAACTTAGCTAAAGCTTCAGCTGAAAATATGGCATATCTCCAATATGCAACTGTTGTAATAGATTCCCACCAGTATTTCATCGCAGCGCTCCTCGTGCTTTAATTATCGTCAACATAATTTTGCATCTCCCTTGCCATTTTAAATATCATGTCACTACTACTTATTTTTATAACTGCCCTCTTTTTTTGAATGGTTAAACGAAAAGTTTATCCCATTTTGCTTATTCTAAATGGCATTTTTTAAAATAACCACTACTAAACCTTTAGCTGAGACTTCATTAGCTAAACACTCAAACTCACCATCATGGCCTGTGATTCGAATTTTATTCCCAGGTCGTTTAGAAACTGCATACACATCTAATGTGCCATCAATATTTAACAACCAGGAACCATTTGATAGCTCATTGACACCCATTTCAACCAGCCAGGATGATTTACCACTTCGCACAAAGTTCAAGTTTTTAAGGTTGACACCATCCGGGATAAACGACTCATCAATATAGCAAAAACCATCATCATCAAGTTTTCCGGCCAGAAGTATTTTTTTACTAATCATCGGTATTTCTGCGGCGGCGGTTTCCTCTTGAGGGGCTATGCCCATTTCGCCTGTAGCCAACCATTCAAGGGAGGCACCGGTATCTAAGGCGCAGGTAATCACTACGTCGCCAGGAAAATATTCTCTTCTGACCCACGTACTGATCGTGCCTGATGAAATGTTCAAATGCTCACCAAGTTCTTTTTGCGTCCTGAAACCATAGGCTTCAATAATTCTATTCAAAACAGCTCGGCCGCCAGACGAAAGCATTTTCTGTAGAAGATTGTGACCAGAAGATGAAGTGACTCTTTTTGTGATTTTATGGCCTTCATTTTTTGAAAATGCAAACTCACCGGTAACTAACCATTTCAAGTCAGCCCCTGTGTCCAATGCACATTTTATAATTGCATTGCCTGGAACACTCTTGCGTTGAACCCAGGCACTAACATTATTTGAAGGAACATCCAGACAGCTGGCTAAAGCTCGTTGAGAAGTAACCCCATAAGAGGAGGAAAGACGTTCAACGATATGCGCAGCACTGTCTTTAGTTTCAGGCATAGATCCACCAAGGTGAGCACGAAAGTGATTTACATGAGCACATTTGTGATCTAAAGTGAAAACACACCACATGTTACACAGTAGAACTCAAACTGCTTAAAAGGAGATTTTGCTTTATGTCTGAACAGAATGCAATTCAAGTAGCCGTTGATAAGACTGCCGTTTCTAAGGAATTGTTAAACTCTGTAGTATCCCAGTTGCTACCGGCTTTAGAATCAGCCCTGTCTGCAACCATCGTGAACTCAATAAGTTTGCAACTGACTACGCTCGCCAATTCCCCAACAATTTCTAAAAAAGATTTCGCTGCAATTAACGGCATCAGCTCTGCTGTCCTCGAAAAGTGGATCGCGAACGGTGTTGTACTTCTTGCCCCAACCCCCTCAACCACCATCACCCAGCAGCGCAAAAACCGCAAAACAGGTCAAATGCAAACTGTTGTTATGGAACGTCATGGCAATGCCCTGATCAATCTTGAGGCCTGGCGTGAGAAAAACCGTCAGCAAGCCATCAAGTGCCGCTACATAAATCGTTGAGTCAGATTATTCAAACTAGCAGGGACTAACAATGTTTGATTATCGCGTTTCCAAACACGCTCACTTTGACGATGCATGTAAGGCATTTGTGAATCGTCATAACCTTACCGAACTTGCCGCGCTGATGGGAACAAAACCCCAAATCCTGCGCAATAAGTTTAATCCTGAGCAACCTCATAAACTTACCTGTGAGGAAGTTCTTTTAATCACTGATCTGACTGAGGACGCAACTCTTCTCGATGGCATGCTTGCACAGATAAATTGCCTGCCGTCAGTACCGGTCAATGAAATTGCTACTTCTAATCTTTCAACCTACGCACTACAGGCAACTGCCGCCGTAGGTTCTATTGCAGCTGATGCAGTGAAAGGTGGTGCGGTTAGCTCTCAGCGTCGTATGTCCTTACTCGAAGGTGTTAATGCCGGTATTCGCCATCTGTCACTGATCGGTTTAGTTGTTCAAGGCCGAGTACAGGCATCCCCTGCCCTGGCATCTGCAGTTGGTGCTATTGCAAGCGTCACGACAAATGGGCTGATGTGAATATGGCTGTTTCTATTGCTCCATTTTTAAAACAGCAAAGTCCTTCTCGCCATTTCGGCCATGGTTGCATTGAATTGCCAGGTGGAAAGCGTTGGAACCCTTCAATGTCACAAGCCACTGCCCCGCAGGCCGTGAGAAATTCAAAACCGCTTTTAAAGCGTCTATTTAGTTGAGGTGATTATGTCTTTAGTGAATGAAGAACATATTCAAATAGGCAAAAAACATCTTTCCAGAATTAAAGAGATGCTTGAATTCAGAAAGAACGTAGCGCAGGAAACATTTGATACTCAGCCGCTGCATATGCGTAGAACAATCTGTTTTCATGCTGGCTTATCTCGTCGCCATCTTGAGATGAAGTTTGCTGAATTAACGCCGACGGAAAGGCATCAAGTAGTTGCGGCGCTAAATTCTTTGCTTGGTTTAACTGAATCACTGCCGAAATTTATCAGTGATGATGATTGCAAGATAAATATTAAACACTAACCCGTATTCAAACTAATTGGCGTCAACTCGCCGGGCACTCGTTTGCCCAAAAACAGGAGTTCTGCATGAAAAATATGATTGATAACACCCGTCAGAATATTGTTGGTTTGCCAGTTATGGGCATTGATTTAGCTTCACCAGAGCGAGATTACACATCAGTTCTTGATTTTTCATTGATGCTCGACACTGCTCGTAATGAAGAACGCGCTAATAGAGCGGTGGTGTTTGCCGGTCGCCTTGAAGCGATTGCCAGTTTCATTCTCAAACGTGAAATGACAGGAATTGAAGCTGCTGAAGCACTCCGCATCGAAGCGAACCGAATTCAAAGTGAAGCGGAGGTGTAACTATGGCTGATGTAATTGACACCGCCCAGGAGCGCGCTGATCTCGTCCTTTCCGCCCAAATCCAAGCCGCCCGCACAACTGTTGCAGGAGTTTCCGCAATGTTCTGCATCGGGTGTAATCGTCCAATACCAGAGGAACGCCGGTCAGCTCTGCCAGGGGTTGAGCTTTGTGTCTACTGCAAAGAACTCGCTGAGTTGAACGCCAGACATTACAGAGGAAACAAGTGATCGTTTTCTCTGTGGCATTACTCATCCTGGCCGGTATTAACGCCGGCTATCTGGTCATTGATATCAAAGACGGTATGTAATGCAGACCAGCCGCTTTACTCCGCAGATTAAAACGCCCGAAGTCTGGGCGTTTCCCTGGAACAAACCACGCCAGGCTGTTTCTGGCCTGGAAAGACCGCTTACCCGTGATGAATACGATCAGGGGCAAGCTGTTTTAATCAGAGTAAAAACCCTTTCTACCGACCTGCAGGAAATTTTCACAGGTCGCCATGCGTATCTGCTGAAAACTCAGGGCATTCACGCCGCCAATAAGTACCTGGTTTATACCCTTGCTCGCAGCATCCTTCCCCGCGTCGAAGCGGTTAATGCCACTCATGCAATGAATGTTAAAGCTTCCATGAAATTCATATCTGAGGCAGACACTTATCACAGCCTGCCGAGCATGAGCGATAAACCGCTGCGGCGGTTCGCACAGGGCATTGCAGGACAACTCAAAGAAATCTATGAAGACCGTTGTGATCAGCTTCTTGCTCACTACAACGGGGATAATTCGATTCTTTTTGAGGGTGATACCCAGTGCGACCTATACAGCGAAATCGCCGGTATGGCACAGGCTTTCAATGTCACGCCGATGTACTGGACAAGGTATTGCAAAGACAGGCTGGATGCCGTTTCCGCGATCGCTGCCGTGTCGCGCCTGGTTAATCCGGACTGGTGGTTACGCCAGTTTAAAGGCCAGCGCACACGCTGGCGGGAATCTTTACTGATCGCCATCGGCAAAGTGAACCGAGACGCTTCCCCCTATGCCAGTAAGCAGGCTATTCGTGAGGTACGTGCGCGCCGTCTGTCGAATCTCGACTATCTGAAAAGCTGTGACCTGGAAAACATCGAAACCGGCGAGCGTTTCAGTCTGATCGACAAAGTAATGGCGAGTATTTCAAACCCTGAAATTCGACGCATGGAGTTAATGAGTACGATTGCCGGCACTGAAAAATATGCTGCTGCGAATGGCGACGTCGGGATGTTCCTGACCATCACCACGCCTTCCAAATATCACCCGACCCGCATGGTTGGCAAGGGCGATAAAAAACGTGTACAGCGAAATCACGCCTGGGACAAAGAAGCCTATACCCCGAAAGATGCGCAGCGTTATCTGTGCGGGATCTGGAGCAAAATGCGTACTGCATTTAAGGATAGCGGTCTGTCTGTTTACGGGATGCGCGTTGTCGAGCCTCACCACGACGCGACCCCGCACTGGCACATGATGTTATTCACAAAGCCCGCTATGCGTCAGCGGGTGATCGATATCATGCGCAAATACGCCATGAAAGAAGACGGTGACGAACGCGGAGCGGCAAAGAACCGCTTTGACTGTAAACACCTGAACCGTGGCGGCGCGGCGGGCTACATCGCCAAATACATTGCAAAGAATATCGACGGTTATGCACTGGAAGGTGAGCGCGACCACGAAACAGGCGAGCTGCTGACAGATTCCGCTGCCGCTGTTACTGCCTGGGCTGCTACCTGGCGGATCCCCCAGTTTCATCCTATCGGCCTGCCTACGATGGGTTCATACCGTGAGTGCCGCCGCATCCGTTCCATCAGTCTGACTGAAACCTTTGACGAAGAAGTGGAAGCCGTTCGCGCTGCTGCTGATGCAGGTGATTTTATGGCGTACATGTCAGCCCAGGGCGGCGCTAATGTGCCTCGCGACGATCAGACTGTGCGTGTCGCCCGCCGCGTGGCTGATGAGCTGAACGCGTACGATGAGGAAGTCACAAAGGTTGTGGGCATTTTTGCTCCTCACCTCGGCGACTCCCACGTTTATGAAACCCGCACAACACAATGGCGGATCGTTTCTCCCGCCGTTGACGTTGAGGTTTTGACCTCAAAAAGCGCCCACGGCGCGCCTCGGAGTCCTGTCAATAACTGTGGGTTAGGTGGAAAGAAACAGGCTACAAATTGGCATGATAGGCAGGCAGGGAGCACCGCTACGGCGTCCACTTCTGACAACCTGCGAGTTATTGACTGGACAGACACAGCCGCCGTGAGGGCGATTGTGGCACGTATACGTGAAGAAACGCCGAAGGTGAGTAAATCACAGCGAAGTTTTGACCCGACTAAAGGCCGTGATGTTGCCCCATCGGCAAGATTGACGCCTGAAGAACGGGCGCGATTGCCTCAGATTGAACAGGAATTGCTTAAACACGATATCAAAGCTCAAAGATGGGAGCTGGAAGCATTAACCCGGGGAGCCAAAATCAGTTTTGGTGATGTTGTGATCCATCATCCCCCTCTTATGGACTGGCAGGAATTTTATGACGACTAGGACTGTTTAAACATTCATCTAAGCTATTGGTTAAAAAGTAACATTCAGTTTTTATTGGAATTTGTTAAGGAATGGTAATATTATACTGTATAAATAAACAGTGCATTGGAGTGAGTAATGGAATCCTCTCATGAGCTAAAGATGGCTTTGATAAAAATCCGGCTTATGGCTGACATAGCACAGTCAGGCCAGTGCAAAAATGACGACTACGCGCTGGTGATGGAAATGATCTCTGATATGGCCGATCGCGTTCTGGATGAAGCAGACACGCCGTCAGTGCCATTCTCTGTTTACGACGATGAAGAATAACCAGGAACGCGGGCGATCTCTCTTTGTTAGCTCTGCATGCAGTGAGTGCATGATTTTGCATTGTGATCGCCCTGCTCTTTTATCACCGCAACACCAGTGTTGGCGTGGATCACAGTGGATCACGCAACTGCATCAAAAGCGACCCATAAAGCGGGCAGGCGTGGCGGGGATAGCATTGCGCGCACAGCCACTTTAAGTGGCTGTGGCAAAAGTTTGTTGGAGCAGAAAAGAGTAAAAATTAATATTTTCATATAATTCGTAATATTTAATTCGAAGAAGTTTTGTAATCATTTTTTCAGATATGAATAAGTTTTTCAGCAAGCTCCACTAATTTTTTCCCCGAGTTGTAGTGACTGACTAGAATCATCGGATCGAGATAAATGCACTGAATCGGCATGTACCTATCATCTTGCAACTCTCCTGTCTTAGGGTCCATTAAATGTGCAGACTCAGCAGTACCTGAAATCCCAGGAAAAATAAACCAATTGTAAATTATGGCTTCAGGAAAAATATCTTTCAGGGCTCGAGCATAAAAAAATTGCTTAATTAGATCTGGCCACCCTGGAAGATTTGTCAAATTTTCCGCCCCATAATATTTGGCATCAATAATGGCAAATGTTGTTTCGTCAGAACTTCTGAGTACTGTATCTGTGCGGCCCCCTTTCTGCGTAGCAATCTGGTATTCGCCATTAATTATATAACAAGGCTTAGCCAATCTATGATTGATGTCAAATTTCCATTTCATACATGAATCAATCATATGCTCCCACATAGAATGAAATTTGCTAATCCCTATTACGAGACTGTCGTCTGAGTTGTTGCTTGCCTTTGATAGATAAGCAATAAGATCCTTCATTAACTTCATATCCCTGTCGGCATAGAGAACCCCCAGTTCCCTTTCCAATATCCGAATCTGAGCGCTATTATCTCCTGAAGGAGGTTTGATATCGGCAAGCTTCGATGGAATATTTAAATCTTTATCGAAAAAAATCCATCCAATGAGACGGTCTAACTCGCGTATAATTTCCGCATGGATTAGTGTCACTTCATCATTGTAGTGTGTGATTTTTTTACGCCCAAGGGTATCCAAGTAAACCATTGATTCACTTGAAGGATATCCCTGAATTCTGTTAATGGTACGTTTCCAATCCGTCTTACCTGTGTTTATTTGGATTTCGGAAGTACGTCTTACATAAACGCCATTCTCGACATACTCAGTTAGAAGAGTAAATGCCAATCCGAGAAATGAATCTCCCACAATTTGTTCAGATGCGCCGTCGGTAAAGGAAGACCGATTCCTGTTTAGAGTATACTTATGAATAGCATGTATTAGTGAAGCACTGATTTTTTGTTGTTCGCTACTTGCAATCGGTCCACAGTTTCTCGGCAAAAACACATCAACCCTACTTTCCCGCATAACCATACCGCAAAAATCAAGTCGATCCTGGTCGATCCGGAGCAGATTGTTTGAAACGAATGCAGTGCGGACATGGTTGGGAAGATTATTAACTGCACATCTATCTTCATGAAGAAAAATATCCATTGCTATGCACCAGTTGCATTTGGGGCTATTGAAGCAGCTATTAAAGACTCTTCGACGCTAGCTTCAAAAACGGGCAATCCTGATGAGAATGCAGTAGTAAGTTGTCCGAACGTACTTAATACATGCTCCCCGCTCTCAGTTGCGAAGATATTATGACGTTTGCCATGACGAAGCACATCTTCCCATAAGTAGACAAAAAGCTTATAGCAAAGGGTGTCATGTGTTGATTGTCCATCAACTAGATCCCCTATTGAAACAAAACGATGACCAAGCATCCGATCTTCAGGAACACCGAGTATCATTAGTTTTTCATTAATTACTTTTGCGAAATCTTTCCATTGAATTTCACAAGTCGTCCCATGGACTGGAATAAGCAGAGTGCCGGGTGTAGCTTGTTCGTAGTCAATGGGCACATACTTTATAGCCCAGCGTCGCTTGAATGCAGTATCAAGTGAGTTAACACCTTGGTCGCTGCTATTCATGGTTGCCAGCATCGTCAGGTTTGCAGGAAGGGAGAGTTTTACTATCGCCGCGGGTATGTGCGCGTTGATATAATCGAGCATGTCAGGATCAATATCGATCTCATATGTACTATCAGGATCGAGTAACTGGAATAAGTCGCCGAATACTGCAGCTGCCGGCGCCCTATTGATTTCCTCAATAATAAGAAAGACCCTCTGATTTGGATTTTTTTTTGCCTGAATATATGCATTTGTGAACGGGCCTGGGCGAAATTCGTAGCTGATGGTTCGGGTTGAGCCATTATTAGCCATTTTTGGTCGCAGGCTTCCTACGAAATCACTGTATTGCATATCGGGATGGAACACGGTACGAACTTTAATAGCTCCGATCGTTTCTTGTTCGATAGAGTAACTTTTACCAGTCCCTGGCGCGCCGAGGTAGATGGTATTTTTCTTTCTTTCAACCACTTCAATCTCAGGAGGCATAGAGATAGTGAAGTCAGAAATTACTTGCTCAAGGAATGCAATTGCAGCCTGGATATCTAAGTCACTAAATGGAATAAGTTCATCAAGGTCTTGTGGCCGTTGGTTCGTTGCAATATGCACGATTCTCGAGACCACATTAAAAAAGAGCTTAGACTGTTCTCCCGCTATAACTTTTGCCCGGGGATATGTAAATACACTCCCTGCGAGGACTCGAACCATTTTTTCGAAATATTTCCATTTAGTACACTGAACTGGGCCTGCGGTTACTATGCTATCAAACGTACGCTGATCCTCAGCTGGAATATTTCTAATAGGTGACGGATTTTGAAAAGAATAAAGAATAAATTGCTTGGCTTTATCATTGTCACGGATGTCTTTCAATGACTGGAGTATGCATTGGAATGATACGTCATGAACTTTTCCTGACGAATTCTCGATCTCGAAAAAAGAACCAGTATTGAGGAACGTTACCTTAAAACCAGACGCATCATTCCATTGATTATTTTGAATTTTTAACTGCTGGATTTGTGCTTGTGACATAGTTTTCCCCGTATAGCCGGTTTTCCATTCCATTTGCCATTCGGCGTGTTGACTGATCAAGTGTACAGTGATAGGATTTCACCAGGACAAAAACCGGATAAGGTCAACCCAAATGAATAATCAAAACAAGTCTCAGCATATCAAAAATTTGAGGGAAAGATTAGGCCTTGGCCGTACAGAATTTGCTAATCTGCTTGGGCTCAGCTCAACAGGTGAAAGAACTGTTCGTGGCTGGGAAGAAGAAGAGCATATCCCCTCTGCCGCAAAATGGAATGCAATTCTGGAAGTTGAAAAAAAGATGGTTTCGTATTTGGATAAAGCCCCTTTACGACAAAAGCCTGTAAGTGAGTCTGAATTCACATTTATTGATTTATTCGCTGGCATCGGTGGCATTCGTTACCCTTACCAACAGCAAGGTGGCCACTGCGTATTTTCCTCCGAATGGGATAAGTTTTCACAAAAAACCTATCTGACCAATTTTGGCGAAATGCCGCATGGCGATATAACAAAAATCAAAGCTTCAGATATTCCAGACCATGACGTTCTCTTAGGTGGATTTCCCTGCCAGGCCTTTTCTCAAGCAGGGCTGAAAAAAGGATTCAATGATACAAGGGGAACAATGTTCTTCGAAATTCAGCGAATCTTGGCTGCGAAACGTCCTAAGGCATTCATGCTCGAAAACGTCAAACAGCTCCAAGGTCATGACAAAGGGCGCACCCTTAAAACAATCTTGGATATCCTTACCGGTAAAGGGGATCATGATATCCCTAGTGATATCCCCATCAGCGAAGATACCCGTCAGGCACTGTCCATGAAACTCAACTACTGGGTTGATTACAAAGTACTTAGGGCCGGGGATTTTGGGGCACCTCAAAACCGTGAGCGTATTTTTATTATTGGTTTTGATAAAGATTATTTTGATGGGGTTAATTTCGACGATATATTCAATTGGCCAAAACCACCTATGTTGCCAACGAAAGTGGGTGACATTTTGGAAGATTTAAGTGGATTGCCCAGTTCAGAAGATAAATACACAATCTCCGATAAACTCTGGGCTGGACATCAAAAACGCAAACTTGGTCATGCCCAAAAAGGCAATGGTTTTGGATATTCTCTTTTCGACGAAAACAGTGAATATACAAATACTATCAGCGCTCGTTACTATAAAGACGGTTCAGAGATTCTTATCGACCAATCCCGTCAAGGGAAAAACCCGAGAAAACTGACTCCTAGGGAATGTGCACGGCTCCAAGGATTTCCTGAGGAATACATCGTAGACGCTGTCTCTCACGGGCAAATTTATAAGCAATTTGGAAACTCTGTCTGCATGAATGTAATTCATGCGGTATCGGAGCAATTGGTCAATGCCATGAAAACTGCTGAGGAACTGTCCACTAAAAATATAGATTATAAGCAGACAGGTAGCTGATCGACGGTCTATTGAAATAGTTCTATGACTGATAATAATGTTCTTTGTAGCCACAGAGCTAAAATCGATAAATGATGCCTACATCAGTAGGCATCAATCGCTAATTTTATTCCTTTCAAAAACATAGCTCTTAAATTGAATCATCCTAATATTTAACCAAGTGTTGATTTCACTTATCCTCTCCTGCAGCGGCGTCAGTTCGTTCCTAACGTACACTTGCGCCGCCTTCTCCACATCCCCAAACCCTCCGGCATTATCAGGTATGATCCCCATCATCTGCGGCGGCACACGGTGAGCGCTCAGCAGGTCATCGCGGCTGGATTTCTTGATATTGAAGAAATCATCCTTAGTGGCGACTTCACTTAAGGGCAGGATCTGAATGCCGTCCTTCTTGCCGTTAGGGGCGTACATAAACAGGTTGCGGAAGTTGCCCAGGCCTTTTGTATCCCTCATAGCCTTGCGCATTGAATCAATATCACTGCTGCTCTGCGCGGCATCGGTCATATACAAGATGTAGCCTGCATGCGCGCCGTTCTGGTAATACTTACGGCGGAACAGCGTCGCGGCCTCGTTTAACCAGGCAGAGTTCAGTGCGCTCAGGTATTCCGGCAGGCCATAAATTTCCTGATTAATGTCAGGTTCGATCAGGTGGAAGATGCTGCCTGCTGCGAACTGGTGGGGTTCCTTCCAGCCTTGTACAAACCAGTACGTCCCCTCTTCCACTCCGCGTCGCACATATTTAGCCGGTACAGCTTCAAAGCGTAACGGTTCGCCGAGCTGGTTGCGGATCAGTTCCAGGTACGCATTCCCGAATACCAGATAATCCAGCGCAAATTTGCTGAACTCCTGCTGGCTAAGCAGTGGATGCGGGATAAATGTCGAGGCCAAAATATTCCGCTTCACGTAAATCGGAGAGCTGTGATGAACGGCGGCGGGCAGGCTGCGGGCAAGGCCATCGAAACTGACCGGTGGCTCATACCAGCGGCCATTACCCGTGCATTCGATGTAATCCAGAATTTCGCGGCGGTCTAAAACAGGCGTCGGATCACCGAAGCTGAATACCTCTGCGCCCTGCTGGCTTTCAGTGGTCGTGGTCTGCGTGACTTTACGGTATTTGCGCTTGCTCATTTAGTAGAACTCCAGAATGTTCGGGCTTTGTCCACCATTGGCGGCGGTAAGTGGTTCGTTTAACAGGGCGTGCATGATTGCCCACGCCACGTCGGCGTGGCTGGCCTCTTCACTGCGGCTGGCTTCGTAGGTTGAACGGTTGCCGCTGGCGGTCATCGTTTTGCGGATCGCCATAAACGACGCAGTGATGTCTGTATGTCCGGTGTCATATTCCAGGCGGCCGGAGCTGATGGTGTCTTTTGCTTTGAGTACCAGCGCGGTTTTCACTTCGGGGCTGTAACGGATCTCACGCGCCGCAGGAAAGAACTGCTGCACAAGCTGGAATACACCCTGCCCGATGCCAGTTGCATCGATACCGATGTACTCCACAGCATAACGATTTGTGAGTTCCTCAATGCTTTTGGCCTGCGCGGCAAAGTCCATGCCTTTCCACTGATGACGCTCGAGCACGCGGAACTTGCCGCCGGATACAACTGGCGGAGCAATCACTGCACAGCCTGCGCTGTCGCCAGTGTGCGACGGGTCGTAACCAATCCAGACAGGACGATAGGCAAACGGTCGCTTCAGGTACGGGTCGAAGTCTTCCCATTCGTCCAGACTGTCCACCATGCAGCCCTGCAACTCAGCGAACGGGAACACGGAAGCCTGATCGTCTACGAACTCACACATCAGCAGGTTTTCATATTCGGCGGGACTGTATTCCAGTTGCAGCTGTTCCAAGTCGAACAGGTTACAACCACCAGACAGCGCATCTTCCACCGTCACAATCTGCCGCCACTGGCCGTCATCGCACAGCACGCCTTTCGACAGGTGAGCGTGACTTAAATCCAGGTCAATCCTGTCGGCTTTATTGCGACGGCCTTTGTTGAACAGTTCACCCGACCAGAACGGATAGGCGCTGTGTGCCAGACTGGATGGGGTGGAGAAATAGGTGCTACGCCATTTCTTATGCAGCGACATGCCGGAAGCCACTTTGCGCAGCTCCTGAAACTTAGGTATCCAGAAGTATTCATCCAGGTACAGATTGCCGGTGTAGCTCTGCGCAGTACGGACGTTAGTCCCAAGGAATATCAGGCGTGCGCCGTTCGGCAACACAATCGGGTCGCCTTTTAAATCGACATCGACCTGTCGGGCAAAGTCAATAATGTAGTTCTTAAAGACATGCGCTTGCGCCTTACTGGCCGACAGGAAAATCTGATTGCGGCCAGTGGTCAGCGCATCAATCAACGCTTCCCGGGCAAAGTAGAAGGTTGCGCCAATCTGGCGGGACTTGAGGATGTTGCGAATACGGTGCTGTAATCCGGCCTGATGCCATCCACGTTGATATTCGAACGATGTATCGATAAAGATATCGCCGAGTTTTTCGATCGCTTCATCACTGAACACATTCTTATCGGGTGCCTTTCGTTCACCCTTGTTGCGGTTCGCGACGTTCGGGTTTAAATCAGCCTCGCTGCCGGTGTGGTTGTAACGGTTCACCCTTGCCAGGCGTTCAATCTGTCGCCCTAACAGGTCGATCTCTTTGTAGTCCTTCCCCTCCTTCACATCTTTCATGACGAGTTGGATCAGCCGCGCTTCCATGCTGGTTTCCACGCGAGAAATGGGCGCAATGGCCTCCCACTGATCGCGAGTTTTCCAGCTCTGCACGGTCGGCGTTTTTTGGCTCAGCATCTCCCCGATTTGCCGCACAGAAAAACCCTGCCAGTAAAGCAGTGCCGCCTGTCGGCGCGGGTCGCTAATGATAGTGGAGTTTGAAATATTCATGCCGCCACGTTACCGGCCAGACAGCCGTTTTTCGCGCTGCCCACGTTGTGCCATCGGGCAACAACCCGCATCGGCTGGCGGCCTGCGGTGACTGTCTGGAAACTAACTCCTGTTCTCAACACTCATCACCGGAGTCAGTTACATGGCAAAGAAAGTATCGAAATGGTTCCGCATCGGGGTCGAAGGCGACACCTGCGACGGCCGCGAAATTGATGCTAACGACATCAAGCAAATGGCGGAGACGTACAGCGCGAAAGCCTACGGCGCCCGCGTCAATCTGGAGCACATCAAAGGCGTATTACCGACCAGCGATTTCCGCCGTTACGGCGACGTGATCCAGCTGAAAGCCGAACAAATTGATGACGCGGCTGAACCGCTGCTGCATGACAAATGGGCGTTGTACGCAATGATCAGCCCGACCGCGGATTTAACGCAGATGGTCGGCGACGGGCAGAAGGTTTACACCTCGATGGAGATCAAACGTAACTTCGCCAATTCCAATAAATCCTACTTGGTCGGTCTGGCCGTCACCGACGACCCCGCAAGCCTCGGTACTGAAATGCTGGAGTTCAGCCGCAAAGCCAAACAGAACCCGCTCGCCGGTCGTAAATCCGATCCGGACAGCCTTTTCACGGTTGCCACCGAAGCCCTGATTGAGTTTGAAGATGCGCCGGAAACTGCCCCTTCTCTTTTCGCCCTGGTGAAACAAAAGCTTTCACGTAAACAGGCGTCAGACGATGCCCGTCTGGCCGATGTTCACGAAGCCGTCAGCGAGGTCGCTCAATACGCTCAGACCGGACTGGATAAGCATGAAACCAGCCTGACCGACCTGCTGAGCCGCGTCGATACCCTGGAAAAATCCACCGCTGCCGAACATGACGCCCTCACTGAATTGAAAGGCAAGTTAGCGCAGACACCAGCGCAGAAATTCGGCCAGCGTCCGCACGCAACCGGCGGCGCAGGCGTAGACGAGACGGTCACCGACTGCTGACCCGACACCTTTAACACATTCTCAGGAAACACCTCATGAAAAAAGAAACGCGCTTTAAATTTAATGCGTTCCTGTCTCAGCTCGCCAAACTCAACAACGTTGACGTCGGCACGCTGGACAAGAAATTTAACGTCGAGCCGTCCGTCACCCAAACGCTAATGACCCGCTTACAGGAATCCTCAGAGTTCCTGACCCGTATCAACATCATTCCTGTGGACGAAATGATGGGTGCAAAAGTGGGCGTCGGCGTGACCGGTACGATTGCCAGTACCACCAACACTGATGCCGGTGATGAACGTGAAACAGCTGATTTCACCAAGCTGGATCAGGAAGGCTATCACTGCACCAAAACCAACTACGACTTCCACTGGATGTACAGCAAGCTGGACTTGTGGGCGCGCTACAACGATTTTCAGACCCGTTTGCGTGACGCCATTATCAAGCGTCAGGCACTGGATCGCATCCTGGTCGGCTTTAACGGTGTTTCCCGTGCACCGACATCTAACCGTGTACAGAATCCGCTGTTGCAGGATGTCGGCGTGGGCTGGCTGCAAAAATACCGCCTGAATGCCCCGTCCAAAGTGATGGGCATGATTGTCGCCGAAGACGGTACCGTGACCAATGAGGCGGTGAAAGTCGGTGGCGAAGGTGATTACAAAAACCTCGACGCGCTGGTCTTTGATGCGGTGAATGAACTGATCGACCCAATCTATCAGGACGACACCGAACTGGTCGTTATCTGTGGCCGCAAGCTGCTCGCGGATAAGTATTTCCCGCTGATCAACAAACAACAGCCGAACACGGAGGCAATGGCCGCCGACATGATTGTCAGCCAGAAACGCATCGGCAATCTTCCCGCCGTTCGTGTGCCCGGCTTCCCTGCTAACGCCATGCTGATTACCCGTCTGGATAACCTGTCCATTTACTGGCAGGACGGCACGCACCGCCGCCACGTTGAGGAAGTGCCGAAGCGTGACCGTATCGAAAACTACGAATCCATTAACGAGGATTATGTGGTGGAAGATTACGGCTGCGGCTGTCTGATCGAGAACATCGAAGTGACCGCCGGAGAAGACGACACAGCTGAAAAAGCTGATCTCAGCAAATTCACCTCGGCGATCGTTGATGCCATCAAAACTGCATCCGGTACCACCGCACCGGCAGCTCAGGAGTAAGCCATGACCAGCCCTGCCCGACGTCATTTGTTGCGGCAGTCAGCTATCGAAGCCGCGCAGCAGGATACCAGCCTGCTGCGTCATGCCACCGGCTATGAACTGCTGCTGCAAAAGCTTAATGCTGACCAGAAAGCCCTGAAGAAAGCCTATTCCGCTGAGAAAAAGGCAGAACTCAAACGCAAGATGCTGCCCGAATATGCACCATGGGTGGCGGGCGTTATCGCCGAGGGGAAAGGCGCTCAGGACGCCATCCTGATGACCATCATGATCTGGCGTATTGATGCCGGTGACTACGCCGGTGCGCTGGAAATCGCTCGCTACGCGCTTCATTACAAGCTGGCGATGCCGTTCGGCAAACGTCCTGCCGGTTATGCGCTGGCGGAGGAAATCGCCGACATGAGCACCCGCGCTCATGCTGCCGGTGAGCCGGTCAGTCTCGATGTACTGATGACCACGATGGAACTGACGGACAGTCAGGATATGCCGGATCAGGTACGCGCCAAGCTGCACAAAATTACCGGTTACCTGTATCGCGATGCGGAGAAACTACCGCTCGCCCTGCAACACCTGAAACGCGCCTTCCAGCTGAACAGCAACTGCGGCGTTAAAAAGGATATTGAGCGGTTGGAATCAGCCATCAAAAAGGCTGCCAGCAGCTAAACAGAACGCGCCCCGCGCCGGACGGCACGCCAGCCGCGACAGGTCTGTGACCTCGTTCAACGCTGGCGTCCACCGTCCCCTATTCAGAGGTCACTATGTCTCTTGTTGTACCTGCACCAAAGCCGGACGCCGCGACGGAACCCGCGATCAAAAACACGCACTTCTGGCCGGATATCAGTCCGGTGGAGTTACGCGACACGCTGCGCCTGGAAGGAACGGTGACCGCCAAACGTCTGCGCGCCGTCATTAAGTACGCTCTGACCGAAGTGAATGCCGAGCTTTACAGCTACCGCGTCGCACAACTGGCTCAGGGATACAAAACTCTCGCTGATGTCCCGGCTGACCAGATTGATGACGAAAGTATCAAAGTCTGTGCCTACCTGCGGGCGGTTTCATCCATTACGGCAGCCATTCTTGCGGAACGATATCCGAACAGTGATACCACCGATGCTGGCAGTAAAAAGGCGGAGATTGTCGAAAGTACGGTTGATGAACTGTGGCGTGATGGCCGCAATGCGATCAGCGATGTCGCTGGCGTGTCGCACTGTGTGATCGGGCTGCTCTGATGAAAGTCTATGCCGAACAGGGCGACACCGTCGATTCGCTCTGCTGGCGTTACTACGGGCGCACCGAATCGTTGATGGAACAGGTTTACGCGGCTAACGTTGGCTTAGCTGCTCGCGGGGCAATTTTGCCCCATGGCTACGCGGTGGAGCTGCCGGATATTACTCAGGCCGCAGTCAGCGAAACCGTCTCACTTTGGGACTGATGACTATGGAGCGCATCACCTCGTTTATTTGTTATTGCGTCGCGGCCTTTCTTGCGTGGCTCGGCGCAATGTCACCGCAGGATATCGCCTTTCTGGTGGGTGCAGGCGTCGGCGTCGCGACCTTCCTGGTGAACTGGTACTACCGGCGCAAAACGTACCGCCTGCTGAAAGCCATGGGCGTCAGGGGGGACATTAATGCAGCCATCAATCGTTAGACGCTGCGCCGTCGCCGCCGTCCTGGCGATTGCCGCGCTGCTGCCGCAAACGCAGACGCTGAAAACGTCCGCCGCCGGTCTGGCACTGATTGCCGATTTTGAAGGCTGCCGCCTGTCTGCCTATCAGTGCAGCGCGGGCGTCTGGACAAACGGCATCGGGCACACCGCAGGCGTGAAACCGCAAACGCAAATCAGTGAACGTCAGGCCGCCTTGAATTTGGTGGTAGACGTGATGCGGGTGGAGAAAGGCATTGCCCACTGTATGCCGGTTGCCATGCCGCAGCCAGTGTATGACGCCGTGGTGTCGTTTGCGTTCAACGTCGGCGTGACGGCGACATGTAAATCCACCCTGGCGTTTTTTATCAGCAAGGGGAAATGGCGGGACGCCTGCGAGCAGTTGCCGCGTTGGGTGTTTGTGAACGGTGAAAGCAATACCGGCCTGAAGCGCCGCCGCGCGAATGAGCTGGCCTACTGCCTGCGGGGAGTCTGATGCGCACTTTAATTTTATTACTGCTGGCAGCCTGCGCGCTGGCGGGGCTGCAAACCTGGCGTATTGGTGGCCTGCATGACGAAGCTGACCAGGCGCAGCGCATTATCGGCACACTGTCCGCCAGTATTGAAAGCCGCGACAACGCCATTCACCGCCTGAACGATGAGGCCGTGAGGCGCGAACGCCAGGAACAGAGCCTGCGCACCCAGCTCTCACGGGCGGGTGAGCAGGCACGCGTCCGTGAAGTTCACATTCAAAGGTTACTTAATGAAAATCAGGATATGCGCGACTGGTATGGCGCTCGCCTGCCTGACGGCATTGGCCGGATGCACGCCCGCCCCGCCTTCGCCAGCGCCGCAGATTATTTACGTTGGCTGTCCGGCGGTGACGAGCTGCCCGATACCGGCAAGCTCACCCGCCACTAACGGCGATTTAAGCAGTGATGTCAGAAACCTGGAGGCCGCGCTGACAGCCTGCGGCCTCCAGGTGGAAGCGGTCAAACAATGCCAGGAGGAACACCGTGTTAAAACCCGCCCAACTGAGAAAAGCGTTAACTGATGCGGTGCCGGTGCTACAAACCAGTCCCGACACCCTGCGGATGTTTGTGGATAACGGGCGTATCGTTTCCACGTTAGCCAGCTCGCTGTCGTTCGAATACCAGTATCAGACCGAGCTGCTGATCACCAACTTTGCCCAGGACTGCGATCTGATTATTGTGCCAATCCTGGCGTGGTTGCGTGAGAATCAGCCGGACATCATGGCGACACCAGAAAAACAGCAGACCGGCTTTAAATTTAAGGCCGATATGCTCGATGATGGTGCCTACGATATCGCGATTGATGTGCAGCTCACCGAGCGCGTAATTGTGAAACAGATTGATGCCGGTCTGTACGTGGAGCATTTTCCGGAACCACCTCTGCCGGAGCCGGTGGAAAGGCCGCGTGAACTGTATCTGCACGGCGAGTTAGTGAGTCAGTGGGATGAGTGAACTGTCAGCGTTTGATAGCCGCCTGGCGGGGCTGATTGCCGCGTTGTCACCACAAAGCCGTAAGGCGTTGGCTGCGACCATTGCGAAGCGTCTGCGCAAACATCAGCAGCAGCGCATTAAGCAGCAGGTCACGCCAGAAGGGCAGCCCTTCACCCCGCGCCGCCCGCAGCCTTTACGGGCAAAGAAAGGCCGCATCAAGCGGGAAATGTTTGCCAAACTGCGCACGGCGAAATACATGAAAGCTAAAGGGACTTCTGAGGACGCAGTGGTGGAATTCACCGGCCAGGTTCAGCGCATGGCAAAGGTGCATCAGTACGGCCTGCGGGATCGTCCATCGGTGAGGGCAAAAGAAGTACAGTATCAGGCGCGCCCGCTTTTAGGGCTGGACGCGGAGGATATGAAAATTGTAGAAGAAGAATTACTAATACTTATTAGCTCACGCTTCTCCTGACATAACTGCGGCACAGAGCCAACCCTAATCTACAGGCAGCTCTGTGCCGGGGTGGACGTTGTTGGCATCTCGCTATGCTAAGCCATGGGCACAGGTTAACGGCGAATGTACATACAAAGTTCCAGTCAGATGTATGAATAAAAGTATAAGTTGTTAGAGTAGTTAGAAAAGTACTGCGCTAATCATATTAGTTGATAGTGACTCAGGTGCAATATCTTGCGGCCGATTAACCTGAACACCCCAGCTATAAATAATGCCTAAAAATAGCCGCCATAGGATTGCTCTAAAAGGAGTATTTGGTCTGTACGAGAGGATTTGAACTTCACCCCTCGACAGCCTATTATGAAAACTTAAAATTAGTGCTATTTTAAAACTCTAGATATCATTAGCGGCTTTTAAAAAATAATCTAGAATTAGCGGAGGTGTTGTAATATTCAATTCGAAGGCTTATCTAAACATTCATACAGCCAAAGAAATAATTTATTTATTTCACGGATAGCTTCAGTTATGTAATTCGAGGAAATCATTATATTGTTATTTTTTAGAGAAAGGTTTGGCGTGTTGGAAATAATATTATTCAATGAGGTGGTGGAGGACATCGCGTTAATATCCCCATTTGCATGAACTATGCAATTCCGCACCTTGTTCAAGTCTACAATGAATTGCCATTCTTGTGACTTACCGAAGTCTAAACCCATTAGTTTTGTTAAATACTTCTTTGCTTTAGTAATACCATCACCATTAAAATCCGTAACTGATATATTCGTTCCCTTAAACTTTTGGCAGATATTACAAAAATCGTTAAGATTATGTTCCAAGCATGAATACAAGGACACTAAAGCAGATTTATTGAATATATTTGGTTGGATGTTGACTAAAAAGTCATATTGTTCTGAATAATATTCATCTAAATACTCAACATAATCATTTGAAGCACCTTTTTTATCATCCTCATATGCTTCTTGTAATTTTGATAAGTCAATTCCATGTTGAGATCCTGCTCCCAAGATATATTTTTCGAAATCATCAAGTTGTGCTTGAAGTGAATATTTTGATAGCTGTGCAAGAAAATTGTTTTTAATCATTGAAACACCACCCTTATTTATATTTAAATATTAGATAACGCCTTTTTATTGTATCATACCCAATTAATTTATGAAATTTTATTCATCTATTGTTAATTGGCTAATATAGAACAATATTGAATGTCCGCACCTCACTCAAGCCAGAATGTCAGAGTTGATCATGTCCTACCTACAAAATGTGTATGCTCAGATTTGAGCTAATACTCCTCAGTCAGTGCCCCCCACGTTGTGCCACCCCCCATCAACCCGCCCCAAATTGTATGCCGCCTGACAGGGCGGCATTCTTTTATCCATGAATACATCCATTCCGAAACACGACATTCCGCGCCTGCTGCGCAATTTGATCCGCATTGGCACCGTTGCCGAGGTGGATTTAGTTGCGGGCACCTGTCGCGTAAACACCGGCGGCAACGTCACCGACTGGCTGCACTGGCTGACTTCCCGCGCAGGGCGTTCCCGTGCCTGGTGGGCACCGTCCGCCGGTGAGCAGGTTTTGCTGTTCTGCCTGGGCGGCGAGCTGAATACCGCCTTTGTGATGCCAGGCGTTTTCTCTGATGAATATCCTGCGCCGTCGGCGTCCGCCGATGCGCTGCATGTGTCATTCCCTGACGGCGCGGTAATCGAGTACGAACCTAAAACCGGCGCGCTGCTGGCAACAGGTATGAAATCCGCCACGGTGAACGCTGCCGATAAGGTGGTTGTGACTGCTCCGCTGATTACCTGCACGGCGAAAACGCGCATCACGCTCGACACGCCGGAGGTGGTCTGCACGAAAAAGCTCACCACCGGCACTATCGAGATTAAAAAGGGCGGCACCATGACTGGCAACCTCACCCATTCAGGCGGGAGCATCACGTCAAACGGCATCGTTGTTCATACCCATAAACATAGCGGCGTCCAGACGGGCGGCGGCAGCACCGGCGCACCGACAACATAAAGAGGATTGTATGAGTAAGAATCTAAGAGTTTTTCTGTCTGTTTTCGCTGCAACGACAGCGGGCGTCATGCTGGCAAACGGGACGCCTGGCTGGTGGTTGGTGGGTGTTATTGGCCTCTATTTATTGTTCAAAAATGACTAACGCGAAATACATCGGCCTGGCTCGCGACACAGGGCGCAGCGTCGAAGACCTGGCACATATTCAGCAGTCGGTAAGCGACATTCTGCGCACGCCCGTCGGTTCCCGCGTCATGCGCCGCGACTATGGTTCACTGCTATCGATGCTGACTGACCGCCCGCAGAATGCTGCGCTGCGCCTGCAAATCATGGCGGCCTGTTACAGCGCGATCCTCAAGTGGGAGCCACGCGTCAGTTTGACCGGCATCACCTTTGAAACGACGTTCGACGGAAAAGGCGTGGTGGAACTCACCGGCACCCGCAAAGACACGTCCGCCGCCATTTCCTTAACCCTTCCAGTGAGCTAACCATGGCAACTATCGACCTGAGCCAGTTACCCGCCCCCGACGTGGTGGAGGTGCTGGATTACGAAATCCTCCTGGCGGAACGCAAAGCCACGCTGGTGTCGCTGTACCCCGAAGACCAGCAGGCCGCTATTGCCCGCACGCTGACCCTGGAGTCTGAACCGATTGTGAAGCTGCTGGAGGAGAACGCTTACCGCGAAGTGATCCTGCGTCAGCGGGTTAATGAAGCGGCGCAGGCGGTGATGCTGGCCTATGCCACCGGAACAGACCTGGACAATATCGCCGCCACGTTCAGCGTGGAACGACTGACGATCACGCCTGCGGATACGGTCAGCGTGCCCACCGTGGCGGCAGTCATGGAAAGCGATGCTGATTTGCGTATCCGTGCGCAGCAGGCGTTTGAAGGGTTGAGCGTGGCCGGTCCGGTGGGTTCCTATGAGTATCACGGGCGCTCGGCTGATGGACGCGTGGCGGATATTTCGGTGATCAGTCCGTCGCCTGCCTGCGTGACGATTTCCGTGCTGGCACAAACCGGCAACGGCACCGCCCCCGCTGACCTGCTGGCCGTGGTTCAGGCCGCGCTGAATGACGAGAACGTGCGCCCCGTGGCTGACCGCGTGACCGTCCAGTCTGCCACCGTGGTCAGTTACACCATTGATGCCGTGCTGTATTTGTTCCCTGGTCCGGAAGCCGAACCCATCCGCGAGGCCGCCGAAGCCAGGCTTATCGCCTACACCACCGCGCAGCACCGTTTAGGCCGTGACATCCGGCTGTCCGCCATTTATGCCGCGCTCCACGTTGAAGGCGTGCAGCGGGTGGAGTTGAAAAGCCCCGCTGCTGACATCGAGCTGGATAAAACGCAGGCGTCATTCTGCACCGCGTACACCCTGAAAGTGGGCGGTTACGATGAGTGATCGCCTGCTGCCCGCCGGTTCCTCCGCGCTGGAAGTCGCCGCCGCCGATGCCTGCGCGGAGCTTGAAAACGTGCCGGTGCCGCTGCGGCAGCTCTGGGATCCGCTGACCTGTCCGGCAAAGTTTTTACCTTATCTGGCGTGGGCGCTGTCGGTTGACCGCTGGGATGAAAACTGGCCTGTCGCCACCAAACGCCGCGTCATTCAGTCGGCCTGGTTCATTCACTGCCACAAGGGAACCATCGGCGCCATCCGGCGCGTGGTGGAGCCGCTCGGCTACCTGATCAACGTGACCGAGTGGTGGGAAACGAATGACGAACCGGGGACGTTTCGCCTGGACATCGGCGTGCTGGAAACCGGCATCACCGAAGAAATGTATTTAGAGATGGAGCGGCTGATAGCCGATGCCAAACCCGCAAGCCGCCACCTGATCGGGCTGACCATCACCCAGGACATCAAAGGCGATGTTTACATCGGCGCGGCGCAATACCTTGGCGAACTGCTGACCGTTTACCCCGCATAAGAGGACGATATGAGCACATTTAAATCCGTTGTCACCACGCTCGGGCAGTCGCGCATTGCGGCAGCCATTGCGGCGGGAACTGACATCAACATTACGCAGCTTGCCGTCGGTGACGGCAACGGCAAGGCGACCACACCCGTCGCCACGCAGACCAAACTGGTTAAAGAGGTGTACCGCACGCCGCTCAATTCCTTAAAGCTGGATCCGACCCATGGCAACTGGGTGATTGCTGAGGCGGTGATTTCCGCAAGCGTCGGCGGCTTCTGGATGCGTGAAATGGGGCTGTTTGCTGACGACGGTGCGCTGATTGCCGTCTGTAATATGGCGGACACGTACAAGCCAACTTTGGCGGAAGGTTCAGGCCGCACGCAAACGTTGCGGATGGTGATTGCCGTCAGCAACACCGAGGCTATCAGCCTGCTTATTGATGACTCGGTGATTATGGCGACTGAGCAGTATGTGAATGACCTGCTGGCGGCACATGAAAAATCCCGTAACCATCCCGACGGTACGCTGACAGCAAAAGGTTTTGTGCAGCTTAACAGCTCGGTCAGCAGTACCAGCGAAACGCTGGCGGCGACGCCAAAGGCGGTGAAGACCGCCAACGACAATGCCAACACCCGCGTCCCTTCCACCCGCAAAGTAAATAACAAAGCGCTGAGTGCTGATATCACTTTGGCGGCGGCGGACGTGGGCGCGGTCAGTAATATTCTGGTGAACGTCGATAACGCCACGGTGAAGAAAATTTATGACCCGTCGATTGTTGCACTGACCGGCGGCGTCACCCTGGCGGGCTTTTTTGATGATCACCCTTTGGGCGCGACCTTTCAGGCGGCGGATACGCTGATGACCTATCGCCGCTGGTATGACGCGGGGGCGGCGCTGACCCAGTATCTGCACTGCACAAGCGGCACAATTTACGTGCGCGTGGGGGTTGTCAGTAAAACGGATCCGGCGGGATGGCAATGGCGTCAGACCGACGGCGTGCTGCCGTTCGGATGGCGCAAACTTTACGACACCGCCAACCCGCCGACGGCTTCTGAGGTGGGTGCGCTTCCTGTCGCGTCCGCTGTTCTCGGCACGTCCAATATCAACACGTTTAACCTGGCAAAAATTGGCCTTTACGTGCAAAGCACCGGCGCGAATGCCACGGTAGCAAACGGCTATCCGGCAGGTTCGCAGGCAGCGGGCGTGCTGGAAGTGATCCCCGCGTCCTGGACGGGCGGCGTACTCCAGCGTTACACGGTGCAAAACACCGGCATGGTGTGGACGCGTGCGCTGAATGCGTCCTGGAATGGCAAAGATGGACCATGGCGCGACTGGGTGCAGGCCAGCGCCGTCAATTCCGTTAACGTCCCCACGTCTATTCTGACCGGCACAGATATTAATACGTTGGGTTTTGCCAGCGGCAATTCAGGCACGGCGATTTACTCGCAGCCTAAAAACGTCAATGCGACGGCTGCGCTGCATTATCCTCAAAGCATCGCGGGAACGTTATACGTGACACCAAGCGCCTACGGCTGTCAGCAGATGTATGTCACGTTCACCGGCAATATCTGGAACCGCGGATTGTCCGGCGACTGGAACGGTGTAGATGGTCCATGGAAGGAGTGGGTGCCGACCTACAGCGCGAACAACAAACCCACTGCTGCTGATGTTGGTGCGTGGACGGCAGCGCAAAGTGCCGCCAGTGAAAAGGCGCTGTCTGATGAAATTGCAACGGCCTTTAAAATCCGCACGAACCTCACCGCAGCGGATACCCCGAACACCTTGCGCGGCAGCGGCATGTTCGGGCATTACGGCGTGCCAGGTGTTGCTGCGGCGACCACGGACAAAGGCTATCCGATGAACGGTTTTGTCGGCGTGATTTTCGTGACCTGGGGTCCGAATGCGACGCAGCAAATTGCCTTTAACAGTAACGGGCGGCAGTTCACCCGCTACGCGACCGGAGCGTGGAACGGCGTTGATGGTCCATGGTCTGCCTGGAATGAAATGTACGGTCAGGCAAATAAACCGACACCTGCTGACGTTGGTGCGTTGCCATCGGGAGGCACAGCCGTCGCAGCGACGAAACTCGCCACCGCACGCAAGATTGCCGGTGTGGCGTTTGACGGCACCAAAGACATTTCGCTGAATGCGGACAACGTTGGGGCTTTTCCCCGCG
>Ga0308159_1001800_pt1 | contig 28045 bp, 23 predicted proteins | sample PhyCR1_FD_201040 | JGI IMG/M metagenome (GOLD analysis project Ga0308159, IMG submission 201040) | Phyllosphere microbial communities from UC Gill Tract Community Farm, Albany, California, United States - DLSLC.R1 | ecosystem: Host-associated > Plants > Phyllosphere > Unclassified | place: USA...
TGCAAGCCCTTGAGCTGTTCGCTGCCGTTGAACAACAGGCTGCCGACCTCGACATCACCCAGTTCAATGGCCAACGGCAATTGCAGATCGGGCAGTTTGATCGGGCCGCTCTCGGTGGTTTCTTCGCTGGGCGGGAACTGCAGGATCAGCTGATCGGCCTTGAGCTGATCGATGCACAAGGTCATGCGCGTCAGGCACAGCGGTGACCAGGCGAGGATCGCCTTGTTCAGCTCGACACGGCTGGTGTCCTGCTGCCACACCAAGTGATCGGCGCTCCATTGGCCACCGAGGCGACCGTGGAAATTCTCCACGTTCAGGCCCGGCACCAGGCCCAACGCCCAACGACTGCCCGCCTGCGTACCAAGTAGTGCGGCCAGGCTCAGGACGATCAGCAAGACCAGCGCCAACACCGTCAGCGCCGTTATTTTCAAACCACGCTTCACAGCTCAGGCCCCATGGAAAAGTGCAGTCGGAAGCCGCCGCCGTCATCCAGCCCCCGTGCGAGGTCGAGGCGGATCGGCCCGACCGGCGAGACCCAGCGCACACCCACACCGACGCCGGTCTTGAGGTCGGGCAGTTCGAGTTTGTTGAAAGAGTTACCCTGGTCGACGAAGGTCGCGACCCGCCATTTCTCGGCGATCGAGTATTGATATTCGACACTGCCGGCGATCATGTAGCGGCCACCGATGCGGTCGCCGTCAGAGTTTTTCGGCGACAGGCTCTGGTAGTCGTAACCGCGCACGCTCTGATCGCCGCCGGCAAAGAAGCGCAGCGACGGCGGAATCGAGTTGTAGCCGTTGGTGGCGCTGCCGCCAACCTGCACGCGGCCGAGCAAGCGGTGTTTGTCGAACACCGTAGTCAGGCCTTTGACCAGCGCGGTGCCGTATAAAAGGTTGTTGTCCGAACCGAGCCCTTCCTTGGCCACTTTGCTTTCGAAGCTCAGGCGATAGCCGTTGCGCGGGTCGATGCGGTTGTCGCTTTTGAGGTACGAATAACTGATGCCAGGCATCAGCAACGTGCTCAGGCCCGAGTCGTCGCCGAGTTCGTATTCCTCGCGTTGCCATTTCAGCGAGATCACCCGCTGCCAGCCGCTGGGCAACTTGCTGTGCCATTCCGGGCCGAAGGTCAGCAGCTTGCTGAGGGTGTCGGAGCTTTCGATGTCTTCGAACTGATAGCCGCCGGCCCAACGCAGTTTGTCGGTCAACGGCGGGTCGAGCGGGATGTCGTAAAACAGCCCGACGTTCTGCCGGGGCGCCGAGAGTTCGGCCTCCCAGCCATAGCTGTCGCCCTGCGGATTGACCCAGTGACGCGTCCAGTTGGCCTTGATCCTCGGCCCGACGTCTGTCGAGTAACCGAGACCAAGGCCCATGGTGCGTGGCTTGCGCGTGTCGAGTTTGACGGCGACCGGAATCACATCGTTCTGCGCTGCCGTCGGTGCTGCATCGACGCGCACGCCTTCGAAATAGCCGCTCGATTGCAGGTCGCGGTTGAGTTCCGCGATCAGTTCCGAATCGTAAGGCTCGCCTGCCTTGAACGGCACCATGCGTTGCAGCAGGTCTTCGTCGAACGGCGTGTCGCCCTCGAAACTGACTTTGCCCAGCGCATAGCGCGGGCCGCTGTCGTAGATCAATTCGATGTCGGCCACGCCCGCGCGCGGATCGACCATGAGCTTCTGGCTGGTGAAATGGCCGCTGAAGTAACCGAAGCGCGAGGCCTGATTCTGGATCACCCGTTTGGCATCTTCGTAACGGCCATGGTTGAGCACGGCGCCGGACTTGAGCAGGTCGCTTTTCGGTACGCGAAAGGATTTCAGCGACGCCGCCGGGCCGTCGACACGCACGGTGACGTTGCGCAGGCGAATCGGCTCGCCGGGATCGATGTTCAGCACCAGACGCGGTTTTTCCCCGCCCTTGACGTCACTGTCGATCTGCGGCTGGTAGTAGCCCAGCGCCTGCGCGGCTTTGCGCGCCTGCTCTTCGGCGCCGCGACTGAAACGCAGCAAGGCTTCTTCGTCGCGATCGCCGAGGCTGCCGATATAGCCTTCTATATTGGCCTTGAGTTCATCGTTGGACGGCTTGATCCGTACATCCAATTCACTTTGCGCCAGCGCCGCGCAGCTGGATAACAGCATCAGCACGCCGCTGGTAAATCTTCGTGGAAACTTCATAGGCGCGGATGCTATCACGGGCTCGGGAGCCTGATAGAACAGGAAATTTCCCAAGGAGTTCTAGGGTTAACCCGTTGCTGTTTGTAACACCTGCGGATTGGCGTGAAAAAATACGTGTTCGCGCACCGGCCCGACGGCAACCTCGCCGATCTCCTGATAACCCTGCCTTTTATAGAAATCCAGGTAGCGCGGGTTGCCAGTGTCGAGCACCACGCCTTGTGAGGTTTCATCAACCGCGCACCAATTGTGCACGGCAGTGAGCAGTTGTTCGCCGTAGTGTTGGCCTTGAAACTGCGGATGCACGCCAAGCAACGGCAGCATGTGCACCGAGTCACCGGGCACGCACGCGGCAACGGCATCGTGGTATTCCAGATAACGCCGGGTGCAGCGAAACCCGGTGCTGAGCACCATGCGCAGGCGCCACGCCCAGCTTTCGGTAACACCCAGGCGCCGTTGCGGCGGTGCGATCAGGGCGATGCCGATCAGGCGGTCGTTGACCAACAGGCCGATCGCTGGCAAATCCTGGAGAAAATGCTGTTTGACCAGCTCGCGGACTGTGGCGCGCACGCGTTGTTCGTAGCCGGGGCGTTCAGCTTCGAACAGATAGCCGAAGGTCGGCTCGTGGCGATAGGCCTGATACAGCAACGAGCGGGCTTCGCGCGAATAGCCGCGGTCGAGCATGTGGATGTCGGCAACGGCGGACTGGGTTTCAGGCATTGCAGTGATTCTCCCCGGGGTGCGCTCGGAGGCTGGCGCGCTTGATGGTACGAACCTTGGGCGGGTGTGGTGGTTCCCCTGACAGGGTAGACCAGCCCTGGATCTTCATCGACCGGCCGGACGCCTTCGCGAGCAGGCTCGCTCCCGAATTTCGATCGCATTTCCCTGTGGGAGCGAGCTTGCTCGCGAAGAGGCCCTTACAGGCAGCACAAATCCCACAGGCCAAAATGATTTGTCCCACACTGGCCCATCTTCCCCATGTCAGCTAGCATCGCCCTTTTGCCAGGACTGCCGACCATGAAGATTGTTTCCTTCAACATCAACGGACTGCGCGCCCGTCCGCATCAGCTGGCAGCGCTGATCGAAAAACATCAGCCCGACGTGATCGGCCTGCAGGAAACCAAGGTTCACGACGACCAGTTCCCCCTCGAAGACATCCGCGCCCTTGGCTATCACGTGCACTTCCATGGCCAGAAGGGCCATTACGGTGTCGCCCTGCTCTCGCGCAACGAACCGATCGCGATTCACAAAGGTTTCATCACCGACGAAGAAGACGCGCAGCGTCGTTTCATCTGGGGCACTTTCGCTGACGCCAATGGCGTGCCGGTGACGATCATGAACGGCTATTTCCCGCAAGGTGAAAGCCGCAATCACCCGACCAAATTCCCCGCCAAACAGCGCTTCTACAGCGACCTGCAAGCGCTGCTGGAAAGCCAGTTCCACAATGAACAGCCACTGGTGGTGATGGGCGATGTGAACATTTCTCCGGAAGACTGCGACATTGGCATCGGCCCGGACAACATGAAACGCTGGCTGAAAACCGGCAAATGCAGCTTCCTGCCCGAGGAACGCGAATGGATGGCGCGCCTGAAGAATTGGGGCCTGACCGACAGCTATCGTCACCTCAACCCCGACGTGACCGATATGTTCAGTTGGTTCGACTACCGCAGCCGTGGCTTTGAGGACGAGCCTAAGCGTGGGCTGCGGATTGACGTGATTCTGGCGTCCCATGGTCTGCTGCCACGGGTCAAGGATGCCGGCGTGGACTACGAACTGCGCGGCATGGAAAAGCCATCGGACCATGCGCCGATCTGGCTTGAATTGAGCTAAAAGCAAAAGATCGCAGCCTTCGGCAGCTCCTACATTTGGAATGCATTTTCCCTGTAGGAGCTGCCGAAGGCTGCGATCTTTTGATTTGTCATATTTCGGTCACGCGCCTGACTTAATCTCCCCGGCAATCCCCTTGGCTTGATTCGGTGCCGGCATGACCCTGCGTGTTCTCTGCGTTTTTCTGTTGAGTGGCTGGCTGTCCGTCTATGCGGCCGCCCTGCCGATCCCCGAAAACGGCTTGGCATTACGCATTCAGGGTTCCAATACCATCGGCGCCGAACTCGGCCCGGCGCTGATCGAAGGCCTTTTGCACGAACAAGGCCTGCTGAAAATCCACCGCGAAACCCCGGACACCGCCAACGAACAACGCATCATCGGCCAGACCGCACAAGGCCAACGCGTTGTCATCGAAGTTGCCGCCCACGGCTCCAGCACCGGTTTTGCTGCGTTGAAAAACGCCAGCGCCGATCTGGCCGCCTCCTCCCGCGAGATCAAGGACAGCGAACTGCTCGCCCTGCAGACCCTCGGCGACCTGAAAAGTCCGGCGGCCGAGCAAGTCATTGCGATCGACGGCCTGGCGATCATCCTCAACCCGGCCAATCCGCTACAGCAGTTGAGCACCGAGCAATTGGCGCGAGTCTTTGCCGGCGAAGTGAAAACCTGGGAAGACATCGGTGGCCGTGGCGGCGCCATACATTTGTATGCGCGGGATGACCAGTCGGGGACGTACGACACGTTCAAGGAACTGGTGCTGAGCCACCGTGGGAAAAGTCTGAGCAGCGCAGCGAAACGTTTCGAATCCAGCGAGCAATTGTCCGATGCGGTCAGCGCCGATCCGCAAGGTATCGGCTTCATTGGTCTGCCTTACGTGCGTCAGGCCAAAGCCGTGGCAATTGCCGATGGCGCCTCGCAAGCAATGCTGCCGCTGAACAGTCTGATCGCCACTGAAGACTATCCGCTGTCGCGGCGTTTGTTCTTTTATCTACCGCCGGACAGCCGCAATCAATGGGCTCAGGCGTTAGCCAAATTTGCACAGAGCCCACGGGGTCAGGCGATCGTTGCGGCTAGCGGGTTCGTCAGTCAGACCGTGCAGGCCATGAGCGTGGCGCCGAATGCGCTGATGCCCGAGGGTTATCAATCCCTCAGCCGGCATGCCCAGCGTCTGACAGTGAATTTCCGTTTTGCCGAGGGTAGCGCCAGTCTGGACAACAAGGCGCGGCAGGATCTGGCGCGGGTGCTCGACTATATAAAGCGTAATGGCAAGACCGATCGGGCGGTAACGCTGGTGGGCTTTGGTGACCTCAAGGACGACCCGGCGCGGGCCGATCTGCTGTCGAAGCTGCGGGCGATGGCGGTGCGTCGCGAGCTGGTCAAGAACGGCGTGGTGCTGCGCGAAGTGCGCGGCTTCGGCGCGCTGATGCCGGTGGCGACCAACAGTGCGGATGAAGGAAGGATCAAGAATCGGCGGGTTGAGGTTTGGGTGTACTGACCAGCACTGATCGTTCCCACGCTCTGCGTGGGAATGCATCCCGTGACGCTCTGCGTCACAGTGGACGCGGAGCGTCCATGGCGGCGTTACCACGCAGAGCGTGGGAACGATCAGGGTAAGATTCGGATCAGCGCTCGCTACGCAGCATTTCCTTCGGCACATACTTGCCAATTTCGAACTTGCCGATCGCCGCGCGGTGCACTTCGTCCGGGCCGTCGGCCAGGCGCAGGGTGCGCTGCATGGCGTACATGTAGGCCAGCGGGAAATCGTTCGACACCCCTGCTCCGCCATGCATTTGAATCGCCCGGTCAATCACGCGCAAGGCGACGTTCGGCGCCACCACCTTGATCTGCGCGATCTCGCTCTTTGCTACTTTATTGCCAACGGTGTCCATCATGTACGCCGCTTTCAACGTGAGCAGGCGGGCCATGTCGATCTCCATCCGCGAGTCGGCGATCTTGTCGATGTTGCCGCCCAGACGTGCCAGCGGTTTGCCGAACGCAGTGCGGCTCACCGAGCGTTTGCACATCAATTCCAGTGCCCGTTCAGCCATGCCGATCGAGCGCATGCAGTGGTGAATCCGCCCTGGGCCAAGGCGACCCTGGGCGATTTCGAAGCCGCGTCCTTCACCGAGCAGGACGTTTTCGTACGGCACCCGCACGTTGTCGAACAGCACTTCGGCGTGACCGTGCGGCGCGTCATCGTAGCCAAACACCGGCAGCGGCCGGACGATTTTCACCCCCGGAGTGTCGACCGGTACGAGGATCATCGAGTGCTGGGCGTGGCGCGGCGCGTCGGGGTTGCTCAGGCCCATGAAGATCAGAATCTTGCAGCGCGGATCGCAGGCACCGGAGGTCCACCACTTTTTGCCGTTGATCACCCACTGATCGCCATCGCGGACGGCACGGGCGGCCATGTTGGTCGCATCGGAAGACGCCACATCAGGCTCGGTCATGGCGAACGCCGAACGAATCTCGCCGCGCAGCAGCGGTTCGAGCCAGCGCTGTTTCTGTTCTTCGTTGGCGTAACGCACCAGCACTTCCATGTTGCCGGTGTCCGGCGCCGAGCAGTTGAACGGCTCGGGCCCCAGCAGGGAGCGACCCATGATTTCCGCCAGCGGCGCGTATTCAAGATTGCTCAGGCCGGCACCCAGCTCGGACTCAGGCAAAAACAGATTCCACAGACCTTCAGCCTTGGCCTTGGCTTTGAGCTCTTCCATGATCGCGGTCGGCTGCCAGCGATCGCCCTCGGCGACCTGGCGTTCGAACACGGCTTCGGCCGGGTAAACGTAAGTGTCCATGAACGCGGTCACGCGCTCACGCAGTTCTTGCACCTTGGGCGAATAAGCGAAATCCATGGGTATTTACCTTCTCGGGCAGAGGTTGTTCAAGTCATGCAATCGATGCTAGAACAGCGTTGATCATTTACCTAGCCTATTCTCGGCGTGTATAAACATTCATCACCAATATATGATCCGCTGATCGTCAGCCCCAAAACACTTGCACTAATAACAAGAGAAGCCGCGTTATGAATCTGAGCAAGGTCGACCTCAACCTTTTCATCGTCTTCGACGCGATCTACACCGAAGCCAACCTGACCCGCGCCGGGCAGATTGTCGGCATCACCCAGCCAGCGGTGTCCAACGCCCTGGCACGGTTGCGCGAGACGTTTAACGACCCGCTCTTCGTGCGCACCGCTCAAGGCATGGTGCCGACGCCGATGGCGCAGAACATCATCGGCCCGGTGCGCAATGCCCTGTCGCTGCTGCGCGTGTCGGTGCAGGAAAGTCGCATCTTCAACCCGGCGCAGGCAGTCAAGACTTACCGCATCAGCATGACCGACCTCACGGAAGCGATCATTCTGCCGCCACTGTTCCAGCGTCTGCGCCGGCTCGCGCCGACGGTGATCATTGAAAGCTTTTTATCGAAACGCCGGGAAACCACCAAGGAACTGGCCGCCGGACGGCTGGATTTCGCCGTCGATGCGCCGCTCAACACCGACCCGCAGGTGCGCCACGTCAAACTGATGGACGACCGTTATGTCTGCGCCATGCGCAAGGGCCATCCGATGGCGGGCAAGGAAAAACTCAGCCTCGATGATTATCTGTCGCTGACCCACATCCATATCTCCAGCCGCCGCAGCGGTCTGGGTTATGTCGATCTGGCACTGGGCAAAATGGGCATTCAGCGCAAGATCGCCCTGCGTTCACAGCACTATCTGATGGCTTCGCAAGTGATGCAGCAGACCGACATGGTCATGACCGTGCCGGAACGATTCGCCCGCCGCCATGACCTGCAATCGTTCAATTTGCCGGTGAATGATGTGCCGTCGGTGGAAACGCATTTGTACTGGCATGAAAGTACGGACCAGGACCCGGCCAATCGCTGGATGCGCGAGCAGATGATCGAGTTGTGCCAACAGGTGACGGCACAGGAGAAGAAGCTGGAGAAGCAGGCGGTCTGAGGAAAATCAAAAGATCGCAGCCTTCGGCAGCTCCTACATTTGGAATGCATTCCCCTGTAGGAGCTGCCGAAGGCTGCGATCTTTTTCTTGCTTGACGTAAACGTAAACCACCGATTAGCTTAGCGCCATGCCCCCTTTCCGAGCGCTTTCATGAGCAGTCAGACCTACAGCATTTCCGACCTCGCCCGCGAGCTGGACATCACCACCCGGGCGATCCGCTTTTATGAAGAGCAAGGCCTGCTCAGCCCCGAGCGTCGTGGCCAGGAACGCATTTATTCACCGCGCGACAAGGTCACCCTGAAGCTGATCCTGCGCGGCAAGCGCATCGGTTTTTCCCTGGCCGAATGCCGCGAGCTGATCGAACTCTACGACCCGTCCAGCGGTAACACCCGACAGCTGAACAGCATGCTGGCGAAAATCAGCGAACGCCGCGAACAGCTCGAACAGCAGTTGCTGGATATCGAACAGATGAAGCTCGAACTGGATACAGCCGAAGAACGCTGCGTGCAGGCGCTGGAGCAGACGCTCAAGAGCCAGCAAGCGATTTAACGAATCACCGCTTCCCCTGTGGGAGCGAGCTTGCTCGCGAATGCATCTGTCATCCAGCATTGACGGTGACTGACGCTACGCTTTCGCAAGCAGCTCGCTCCCGCAGGGTTCTTCGTGAACCCGAAAAAACAGGCAGGTCCCGCCATGTCCCTCCCCTCCCAAGTACGCCTGATCGAAGTCGGCCCGCGCGATGGCCTGCAGAACGAAGCCCAGCCGATCAGCGTCGCTGACAAAGTGCAACTGGTCGACGCGTTGAGCAACGCCGGGCTGGGCTATATAGAAGTCGGCAGTTTCGTCTCGCCCAAATGGGTGCCGCAGATGGCCGGGTCCGCCGAGGTGTTTGCGCAGATCCAGCGCAAGCCCGGCGTGACCTACGGTGCACTGGCGCCGAATCTGCGCGGTTTTGAAGATGCGCTCGCGGCCGGGGTCAAGGAGGTCGCGGTGTTTGCCGCCGCGTCCGAAGCGTTCTCGCAGCGCAACATCAACTGCTCGATCAGCGAAAGCCTGGCGCGGTTTGCGCCGATCATGGAAGCGGCGAAACAGCACGGCGTTACCGTGCGCGGTTACGTTTCCTGTGTGCTGGGCTGTCCTTACGAAGGCACGGTTGCGCCGGAGCAAGTGGCGATGGTTGCGCGCGAGTTGTACACGATGGGCTGCTACGAAGTGTCGCTGGGCGACACCATCGGCACCGGCACGGCGGGCGCCACCCGGCGGCTGTTCGAGGTGGTTTCGGCGCACGTGCCACGGGGCAAACTCGCCGGGCATTTCCACGACACCTACGGCCAGGCCATGACCAATATCTATGCCAGCCTGCTCGAAGGCATTGCGGTGTTCGACAGCTCTATCGCCGGGCTCGGCGGCTGCCCTTACGCCAAAGGCGCAAGCGGTAACGTCGCCACAGAAGACGTGGTTTACCTGCTCAATGGCTTGGGCATCGAGACCGGTATCGACCTGGACGCCTTGATTGCCGCGGGCCAGCAGATCAGTGCAGTCCTCGGTCGCCCCACCGGTTCGCGGGTGGCCAAGGCACGCAGCGCCCAGTGAGGTGTTACCGCTGCGTCAGCAATGTGGGCAAAAGCGAGTAACACGGAAACAAATTGTCTGGCTTTGCCCAAAGCTGAAAAAGCCTGAAAATCCTAAGATCTTGATTTAAAAGGATTTTTAAAAGTTGGCACGACACCTGCTATCTCTATCGCATAACAAGAATAAAAAGCCGCAAACCAATAAAAACAAGACGAAACGACTCTGACATAACAAGAACAACACGGCAGAGACGCAGCTAACAGATTTTTTTGGAGAAGGTGTGCTTTTCAGGGTGCTCTCAGGAGTGACCCGCAACCGGGCAGAGAACAATAAAACTACCTTCAGGTAGCTCCCGAATCGGTTGGATCTTTAAACGAGAAAGCAGATCAGCGCTCAAAAAAATACGTTTGCTCTTGACCCCGGATGGGGGTCGCCAAAAAGCTGTACAGGGCCACGGTTGCCAAAAACAACAACAGACCGACCCTCAATAATAAAAAGAGCACGCAACGACAAATTAAAGGGGAGCCTCGGCTCCCCTTTGTGCTTTCTGCAATTTCTGAAATATTCCCTAATTTCCTTGTGGGAGCAGGCTTGCTCCCACATTTGATCTACATCAGACCTGCCTTTCACGCAGCTCTTCGATACTGATTTCCCGCATGCGAAATTTCTGGATCTTCCCCGTCACCGTCATCGGAAACGCTTCGACAAACTTGAAGTAACGCGGCGTCTTGAAGTGGGCGATACGTTCCTTGCACCAGGCTTGCAGCTCCAGCTCCGAGGCGCTGTGGCCGGGGTGGAATTTGATCCAGGCGACGATTTCTTCACCGTAGCGCGAGCACGGAATGCCGATCACCTGCACATCCGCTACCGCCGGGTGGGTGAAGAAGAATTCCTCCAGCTCACGCGGATAAACGTTCTCGCCGCCACGAATGATCATGTCCTTGTTCCGCCCGGCGATGTTGACGTAACCCTCCTCGTTCATGCTCGCCAGGTCGCCCGTGTGCATCCATCCCGCCTCATCGATGGCTTCGGCAGTAGCCTGCGGGTTGTTCCAGTAGCCGAGCATCACGCTGTAACCGCGCGTGCACAATTCGCCGATGGTGCCGCGTGGCACCAGGTTGCCAGCGTCGTCGATGATCTTGCTTTCCAGTTGCGGCTGGGTGCGGCCGACGGTGGTGACGCGCAATTCCAGGTCATCCGCCGGCCCGGTCTGCAGCGACACCGGACTGGTTTCGGTCATGCCGTAGGCGATCTGCACTTCGCTCATGTGCATCTCGTTGATCACCCGGCGCATGACCTCGATAGGACAGGTCGCGCCGGCCATGATCCCGGTGCGCAGGCTCGATAAATCAAAGGTCTGCCGCTGCGGCTGATCGAGCATGGCGATGAACATGGTCGGCACACCGTACAGCGCCGTGGCCTGTTCTTCCGCTACTGCTTGCAGCGTCAGCGCCGGATCGAAAGCATCGTTGGGGTAAATCATCGTGCTGCCATGGGTGACGCAACCGAGGTTGCCCATGACCATGCCGAAGCAGTGATACAGCGGCACTGGAATCACCAGTCGATCGTCAGCCGTCAGGCCGAGGCTTTCGCCGACCATGTAACCGTTGTTGAGAATGTTGTAGTGGCTGAGGGTTGCGCCCTTGGGGAAGCCGGTAGTGCCGGAGGTGTACTGGATGTTCACTGGCTGATCGAAATGCAGGCTGGCGCTACGCTCGCGCAGTTGATCGGGCGAGACGCTGGCGGCCAGCTCGCTCAATTGTGACCACGGCAGAAAACCGGCTGGCGGATTTGCATCGAGGCTGATCACGCCGCGCAAGTCCGGCAGGCGTTCGCTGCACAGGTGACCGATGGCGTGATCGGCCAGTTCCGACGCCAGGCTCTGGAGCATTTCGTGATAGTTCGAGGTTTTGAACGCGCCCGCACAGACGAGCCATTGGCAGCCGGATTGCTTGAGCACGTATTCCAGTTCGGAGCTGCGATAGGCGGGATTGATGTTGACCAGGATCACGCCGATCTTCGCCGTGGCGAACTGGGTGATGCACCACTGCGCGCAATTCGGCGCCCAGATGCCGAGGCGATCGCCCGTCTGCAAACCCAGTGCGAGCAAAGCGCTGGCCTGCTCGTCCACCGCTTCGGCCAGTTGCCGCCAGGAGTAACGCAACTGCTGATGGCGCACCACCAACGCCTCACCGTCCGGGTGTTGCGCGACAGTCTGATCGAAGCGCTGGCTGATGGTCATCGCCAGCAAAGCTATGTCCTGAGTGCCACGGCTGTAGCTGCGCTGCGGGTTTGCACTGGGTTGATCCATGACGACCCCTATTATCTTTATTAATGGGTTGGCCAGATGTAATCCCAGTGGGAGCGAACTTGCTCAAGAAGAAACCAGCATACTCAGCATAAATGCTGACTGAACTGACACTTTCGCGAGCAAGCCCGCTCCCACAGGTTTCATTCGGCTTGCAATCCTGAATGGCCCTACTCTCGCCCAAGTTGACGCTTACGTAAAGCCGATTGACAGTAGAACTCGCGAAGCTTTACGTTAACGTAAAGCTGAACGCCGATTCGTCGTGCGCTCCACCCGATAAAAAAGCCAAAAGGTGACCCATGAGCTATCCATCCCTGAACTTCGCCCTCGGTGAAACCATCGACATGCTGCGCGATCAGGTTCAGTCCTTCGTCGCCGATCAGATCGCCCCGCGTGCAGCCCAGATCGATCACGACAACCTGTTCCCCGCCGACATGTGGCGCAAATTCGGTGACATGGGTCTACTCGGCATCACTGTGCCGGAAGAGTACGGCGGCGCAGGTCTGGGTTACCTGGCGCACGTGGTGGCGATGGAAGAAATCAGCCGTGGCTCGGCGTCGGTTGCGTTGTCCTACGGCGCGCACTCCAACCTTTGCGTCAACCAGATCAACCGCAACGGCAACCACGAACAGAAAACCAAATACCTGCCGAAGCTGATCAGCGGCGAGCACGTTGGCGCCCTGGCGATGAGTGAGCCGAATGCCGGCTCCGACGTAGTCTCGATGAAACTGCGCGCCGACAAACGCGGCGACCGTTTCGTGCTCAACGGCAGCAAGACCTGGATCACCAACGGCCCTGACGCCAACACCTATGTGATCTATGCCAAGACCGATCTGGAAAAAGGCCCGCACGGCATCACTGCGTTCATCGTCGAGCGTGACTGGAAAGGTTTCGGCCGCAGCAACAAGTTCGACAAGCTCGGCATGCGCGGCTCTAACACCTGCGAGCTGTTTTTCGATGACGTCGAAGTACCTGAGGAAAACATTCTCGGCGTGCTCAACGGTGGCGTGAAAGTGCTGATGAGCGGCCTCGATTACGAACGCGTGGTGCTCTCCGGCGGCCCGACCGGGATCATGCAATCGTGCATGGACCTGATCGTGCCGTACATCCACGACCGCAAGCAGTTCGGCCAGAGCATCGGCGAATTCCAGCTGATCCAGGGCAAAGTCGCCGACATGTACACCCAGCTCAACGCCAGCCGCGCCTACCTCTATGCGGTGGCGCAGGCCTGCGAGCGCGGCGAAACCACGCGCAAGGACGCCGCCGGGGTAATCCTCTACACCGCCGAACGCGCCACACAAATGGCCCTCGACGCGATTCAGATTCTCGGCGGCAACGGCTACATCAACGAATTCCCCGCCGGCCGCCTGCTGCGTGACGCCAAGCTCTACGAGATCGGCGCCGGCACCAGCGAGATCCGCCGCATGCTGATCGGCCGCGAACTCTTCAACGAAACCCGTTAAACGGAGCTGACCATGGCCACTCTGCATACTCAGCTCAACCCGCGCTCAGCGGAGTTTGCCGCCAACAGCGCGGCGATGCTCAAACAGGTCGACGCGCTGCACACCCTCCTCGCCCAAGTGGCGCAGGGTGGCGGTGCCAAAGCTCAGGAACGCCACACTTCGCGCGGTAAATTGCTGCCGCGTGAACGCATCAATCGCCTGCTCGATCCGGGCTCACCGTTTCTCGAAATCAGCCAACTCGCCGCTCACGCGGTGTATGGCGAAGACGTGCCGGCCGCCGGTGTGATCGCCGGTATCGGTCGCGTCGAAGGCGTCGAGTGCATGATCGTTGCCAACGATGCGACGGTCAAAGGTGGCTCGTATTACCCGCTGACCGTGAAGAAGCACCTGCGCGCGCAGACCATCGCCCAGCAGAATCGCCTGCCGTGCATTTATCTGGTGGATTCGGGCGGCGCCAACCTGCCGCGTCAGGACGAAGTGTTTCCGGATCGCGAACACTTCGGGCGGATCTTTTTCAACCAAGCCAACATGAGCGCGATGGGCATTGCGCAAATCGCGGTGGTCATGGGCTCGTGCACCGCAGGCGGCGCGTATGTGCCGGCGATGGCAGACGAAGCGATCATGGTGCGCAACCAGGCGACGATTTTCCTCGCCGGCCCGCCGCTGGTAAAAGCCGCGACGGGTGAAGTGGTCAGCGCCGAAGACCTCGGCGGTGCCGATGTGCATTGCAAGATTTCCGGTGTGGCCGACCATTACGCCGAGAACGACGAACACGCTCTCGCCCTGGCCCGCCGCAGCATTGCCAACCTCAACTGGCGCAAGCTCGGCGAGGTGCAACAACGCACGCCGATTGCGCCGCTGTACGCCAGCGACGAGTTGTACGGCGTGGTTCCGGCTGACGCCAAGCAGCCATTCGATGTGCGCGAAGTGATTGCGCGGCTGGTCGACGGCTCGGTGTTCGATGAATTCAAAGCGCTGTTCGGCACCACGCTGGTCTGCGGTTTCGCTCACTTGCACGGCTACCCGATCGCGATCCTGGCGAACAACGGCATCCTCTTCGCCGAAGCCGCGCAGAAAGGTGCGCATTTCATCGAACTGGCCTGCCAGCGCGGCATTCCGTTGCTGTTTTTGCAGAACATCACCGGTTTCATGGTCGGCCAGAAATACGAGGCCGGCGGCATCGCCAAGCACGGCGCCAAACTGGTGACCGCGGTAGCGTGCGCCAAGGTGCCGAAATTCACCGTGATCATCGGCGGCAGCTTCGGTGCCGGCAACTACGGCATGTGCGGTCGCGCTTACGACCCGCGCTTTTTGTGGATGTGGCCGAATGCGCGGATCGGCGTGATGGGCGCCGAACAGGCCGCCGGCGTGCTGGTGCAGGTCAAACGCGAACAGGCCGAACGCAGCGGTCAGGCGTTCACCGTCGAGCAGGAAAGCCAGATCAAGCAGCCGATTCTGGACCAGTACGAAGAGCAGGGTCACCCCTATTACTCCAGCGCACGGCTGTGGGACGACGGCGTCATTGACCCGGCGCAGACCCGCGACGTGTTGGCCCTGGCCTTGTCTGCGTCGCTGAACGCGCCAATCGAACCGAGCCGCTTCGGCGTGTTCCGGATGTGATGGGGAGAATCTGATGAGCGACTTCAATACCCTCGAGTTGCAAACCGATCCACGCGGTTTCGCGACGCTGTGGCTCAACCGCGCCGAGAAAAACAACGCCTTCAACGCCGAAATGATCCGCGAACTGATCCTCGCCCTCGACAAGGTGGCAAGCGATTCTAGCCTGCGTTTCCTGCTGCTGCGCGGGCGCGGCAAGCATTTCAGTGCCGGCGCCGACCTGGCCTGGATGCAGCAATCGGCCGATCTGGATTACCACACCAACCTCGACGACGCCCGCGAACTGGCCGAACTGATGTACAACCTCGCCAAACTGAAAATCCCTACGCTGGCCGTGGTTCAGGGCGCGGCGTTCGGTGGTGCGCTGGGCCTGATCAGTTGCTGCGACATGGCGATCGGCACTGATGACGCGCAATTCTGCCTGTCGGAAGTGCGCATCGGCCTGGCGCCGGCGGTGATCAGTCCATTCGTGGTGCAGGCCATCGGTGAACGGGCGGCGCGGCGTTATGCGCTGACGGCCGAGCGCTTCGGCGGCCAGCGGGCGCGGGAAATCGGCTTGTTGTCTGATAGCTATCCGGCCGCTGAACTCGAGCAGCAAGTCGAGCAATGGATCGACAATCTTTTGCTCAACAGCCCCGCTGCCATGCGTGCCAGCAAGGACTTGCTGCGCGAAGTCGGAAATGGCTCGCTGACACCGGCGCTGCGCCGTTACACGGAAAACGCGATCGCACGAATTCGTGTCAGCGCCGAAGGCCAGGAAGGCTTGCGCGCATTTCTGCAAAAACGCGCGCCGAGCTGGCAAGCCGCATCCACCAAGGAGTCGCGTTGATGAGCGCACCTGTGATTACCACCCTGCTGGTGGCCAACCGTGGCGAGATCGCCTGCCGGGTCATGCGCACCGCCAAGGCTTTGGGCCTCACCACCGTCGCCGTGCACAGCGCCACCGACCGCGATGCGCGACACAGTCGTGAAGCCGATATCTGCGTTGATCTGGGCGGCAGCAAGGCTGCTGACAGTTATCTGCAAATCGATAAATTGATCGCCGCCGCCAAGGCGAGCGGCGCTCAGGCGATTCATCCCGGCTACGGCTTTCTCTCGGAAAACGCGGGCTTCGCTCGCGCAATCGAAGCCGCCGGACTGATCTTCCTCGGCCCGCCCGCCTCGGCCATCGATGCGATGGGCAGCAAATCCGCCGCCAAAGCACTAATGGAAAAGGCCGGCGTGCCACTGGTGCCGGGCTATCACGGCGAAGCGCAGGATTTCGACACCTTCCGTGAAGCCTGCGAGCGCATCGGTTATCCGGTCCTGCTCAAGGCCACCGCTGGTGGTGGCGGTAAAGGCATGAAAGTGGTCGACAACGTCAGCCAGTTGGCCGAAGCCCTCGCCTCGGCGCAGCGCGAAGCACAATCGTCGTTCGGCGACTCGCGAATGCTGGTAGAGAAGTATTTGCTCAAGCCGCGTCACGTCGAGATACAGGTGTTCGCCGATCAGCACGGTCACTGCCTGTACCTCAACGAGCGCGATTGCTCGATCCAGCGTCGGCACCAGAAAGTGGTCGAAGAAGCCCCGGCGCCGGGCCTGACGCCCGAGTTACGCCGGGCGATGGGCGAAGCGGCCGTGCGGTCGGCGCAGGCGATCGGTTATGTCGGCGCTGGCACGGTCGAGTTTCTGCTGGATGCGCGCGGCGAGTTCTTCTTCATGGAAATGAACACGCGACTGCAGGTCGAGCACCCGGTGACCGAAGCGATCACCGGGCTCGATCTGGTCGCCTGGCAGATTCGCGTCGCCCGTGGTGAAGCGCTGCCGATCACCCAGGCGCAGGTGCCGCTCAACGGTCATGCGATTGAAGTGCGTTTGTATGCCGAGGATCCGGCGAATGATTTTCTGCCGGCCACCGGGCGTCTGGACTTGTACCGCGAATCGGCGCAGGGACCGGGGCGGCGGGTGGACAGCGGGGTGGAGGAAGGCGACGAAATTTCGCCGTTCTACGACCCGATGCTCGGCAAACTGATTGCCTGGGGTGAAGATCGCGAACAGGCGCGCTTGCGTCTGTTGAGTATGCTCGATGAGTTTGCGATTGGCGGGCTGAAGACCAATATCAATTTTCTGCGCCGGATCATCGCGCATCCGGCGTTTGCCGCTGCGGAACTTGATACCGGGTTTATCCCGCGTCATCAGGAGCAATTGTTGCCAGCACCAGGCGCGTTGAGTGATGGGTTCTGGGAGGTGGCGGCGCAGGCGTTTGCGCAGAGTTTGCCGCCCCGTACACGCACCGATGATCGCGCATCACCATGGTCCAGCGGCAGCGGTTTGCGAGCAGGTTTGCCGGCGGAAATCACTTTGCATTTGAGCTGCGAGGGACAGGATCGTGCACTGACGCTGGGAGCTGTGGCCCCTGCCGAACTGCTGGGCGAGGCGCTGACCGTCGAGCATGACGGCGTGCGTCGTACGTTGCGGGCGATTCGTCAGGGCGGTTCATTGTATTTGGAGTGGGATGGGGAGTTACGGCGCGTCGAGGCGTTCGATCCGATCAGCGCTGTCGATGCCAGCCACAGCCATCAGGGCGGCCTGAGCGCACCAATGAACGGCAGCATCGTGCGCGTGCTGGTGGAAGTCGGGCAAACCGTTGAAGCCGGAGCGCAATTGGTGGTGCTGGAAGCCATGAAGATGGAACACAGCATCCGCGCGCCGCAGGCCGGTGTGATCAAAGCGCTGTATTGCCAGGAAGGCGATATGGTCAGCGAAGGCAGCGCTCTGGTTGAACTGGAAGAAGGTTGAAATCAGAGAATCGATCCTGGCCCTTGGCGAGGATCGATTCTTTCAATAACGCGCCGTTGCCTGAACCACCACGCCGATAATCCGGCATTCATCGGTGAGCAAAGTTTTCGGCCAGGTCGGATTGAGCGGCACCAGGTACCGCTGGCCGCCCTGTTCGTCGAGTTTGCGGAAAATCGCTTCGTCGCTGTCCGGCCACTGGGCGATCACCAGTCTGCCCGGCACCGCCTCCAACTGCGGATCGACCAGAATCAACATGCCCTCGGCAATGCTCTGACCGCTCGGCGCGGTCATCGAATCCCCCGTGACCGTGAGCCAGAACGCCGCACCGCGAGCGTGGTAATCCGTCAGTTCGAAGCGCTGCTTGACCGAGACGCCGCCATAACTGGCCGCAGCGTCGCGCACCTCACACGGCGCTCGCCAGTCGTAGATCGGGTAACGGAAGTACGGGTTGTACTTCTGTGCCAGCGGCATCTCGTCATCCGCTGTGGGCTGCGGTTCGCGGATGACCAGCACGACTTCGAGGAAGTCCATTCCCAGCGCCTGCAGCACGCGATTCATTTCGGTAACACCGGGTTCGCGACGTTTGTTCAGCCAATGACCGATCCCGCCCTGGGACATGCCGACGCGCTCTCCGAGCTCTGTTTGAGTGACTTTGAGTTCACTCATCTTGGCCTTGACCAACTCAATCCATTTATCCATGTGCCGCACCTTACGCGGACGTCTTCGACCGACAAAACACATATTGTAGTATTTAAATCCTCGTCACAAATACAGAGAGTACTATCCTAGGCAAACGGATTTTCAATCGAACATGGAGTGGCTTTTCATGATGAACATCAGCAGCAAAGACCTGCCGGATCTGCAAATCGACACCAGCTTCACCTCGCCCCAAGGCAACGCCGCTGCACAACGCGCGCTGGACTATTACTTGAAACCGGCTGTTTCAGAACTGGGGACGGATGAGCGTTTCTTCGATGTTAAAAGTCATCTCAGCGGCGAGGAAGCGCTGGTGCATGCCTCGGATTTGTTGCGATGTGCAGCCGCCACTGCGTTCAAGGCCGCAGAAAACCTGCAAGGCACGAATCGCGACCTGGCGTTTTCGGTGGTGCATATGGTGGATATGGCGCGGGCGATGGTCGACCATTCGATCGACAACGACGAAGTGACGGCAAGCAAGGTGTGAACGAACAGGAAAGAATTTTCCTATCGGACAGATAAAAACGTTTGACTTGCAAATGATAATGATTATTATTGCAAGCAGCTGGTCGCGAGATCAGTCGATGGACCAGAGACCTTAGGTCGGTCTTCTGGACTATCTCCTCATCAGGCTAATCACGGTTTTTGACCCGGCTTTTTGCCGGGTCTTTTTTTGCCCGTTTTACGGGCTTGTGTCTTCAGGCTAATGAAGTCTTTGGGTGCTGCAAATTCGGTTGCGCGGATAATATCAAAAGAACATTGATTGGCAAGCCGAGGCCAGCCACATTGGGCAAAACTAATGGCAATCAGCACTTGAGAATCAATCGCACAGTCTCTAAGCTGCTGACGCGTCACGGAAGACGCCCCCCGCCACACCCGTAATTCCCCTCGGTTTCACCCCAACCTGCGTGTAGAGTACCGGTCATAAAAATCCTGCTCAGGAAGCGACCATGACCGTGGCCAAATCTTCGTTCGACATCAGCGCCAATTTCGACAGCGGCAATATCCAAGTCATCGACATCAGCAATCCGCTCAATCCGGTTCTGGCCATTCGCCCGGATACCCGCAGCGCGCATTTTCAGTGGTTTCACTTCAAGGCCAGCGGCCTGCACGTGCATCAGGAACACTGGTTTCGCCTGATCAATGCCAGCCAGTCCTCCTATAACAAAGCCTGGACCGGCTACCAGGCAGTCGCTTCCTACGACCACGTCAACTGGTTCCGCATTCCCACCAGTTTCGAAGGTGACAGCCTGCGCTTCTGCCTCGAAGCCGAACACACCCACGCCTGGTTCGCCTATTTCGAACCTTACAGCCGTGGCCGTCACGACTGGTTGATCGACCAGGCGCTGAGCAAGGCTGGCACACAATTGCTGGCGACCGGCAAAAGCGTCGAAGGCCGGGATATCCAATTGCTGCGCAAAGGCAGCGGTGCCGAAGGCCAGCGCAAGATCTGGATCATTGCCCAGCAGCACCCGGGCGAGCACATGGCTGAATGGTTCATGGAAGGCGTGATCGAGCGTCTGGAACGGCAGGACGATCCGATACTGAACCACCTGCTGGCCGGTGCCGATCTGTATCTGGTGCCGAACATGAACCCGGACGGCGCCTACCACGGCCACCTGCGCACCAACGCCATGGGTCAGGACTTGAACCGGGCCTGGCAGAACGCCAGTCAGGAAATCAGCCCCGAGGTGCTTTTCGTCCAGCAGCAGATGGAAAAATACGGCGTCGATGCGTTTATCGACGTACACGGCGACGAGGAAATCCCCCACGTATTCACCGCAGGCTGTGAGGGCAACCCGGGCTTCACACCGCGCATCGAAAAGCTTGAAGAGCATTTCCGCAGCCATCTGAAACACACCACCAAAGACTTCCAGACCACCTACGGCTACACCCGCGACGAACCGGGTCAGGCCAACATGACGCTGGCCTGCAACAGCGTCGGGCAGAAATACGACTGCCTGTCGCTGACGCTTGAGATGCCGTTCAAGGACCACGATGACCACCCGGACAAGATCACCGGCTGGTCAGGCAAACGCTCGAAACAATTGGGCAAGGACGTGCTCACCACACTCGCCGACATGGTCGACACCCTGCGCTGACGCTCCCCGCCCGCCCCGGAAAAAGATCGCAGCCGGCCTGCGATCTTTTGCTTGGAAGGCTCAGCCGCGATCACGCCCGCGCAACATGCTGTCGAGCACTTCATCGCGACGCACCCAGCCGTGAAACAGCGCCGCCGCCAGGTGCAGCAGCACCGTCAGAAACAGCAGATAAGCCAGATAGCCATGCGACTTGCGCAACAGCGCAAACAGTTGCGCATCTGCCGGCACAATGGCTGGCAAATGCAACGACGCCGTGAGCATCACGGGCTCGCCCGAAGCACTGATCATCGCCCAGCCGAGCAGCGGCAACACCAACATCAACGCATACAACAAGACATGGGAGGCCTTGGCCGCCAGCACCTGCCAGCCCGGCAAATCATCCGGCAGCGGCGGTTGGCGTGTGGTGAAGCGCACCAGCAGGCGCACGATCACCAGCGCCAGAATCGCGATGCCCAGCGGTTTGTGCAGATGAATCAGCCACTCATGGCGAGACGACACCGAAGTGACCATGCCCGCGCCGATAAACAGCATGGCGATGATCATCAGCGCCATCAGCCAGTGCAGCAGACGCGCCAGCAAGACGAAATGAGTCGGTTGCTTGTTCATGGGCGAGCCTCCTGTTTGGCGGCGGGCAACTGGCTGACTTCGCTGGTGCGACGCAGGTAGGAATCGGCATAGCCGGCCGAGCGCGCGGCGAGCAATGGATCTCCCGAGCCTTGAATCCCGGCCGGGAGCACCAGCGGGTCGTAGTTGATGTCGCGGCATTCGCCACTCAGCTGCGGCTGGGTTTTCTCCAGCACCAGCGTACCGGCGTTCAACACTTTGCGATCGGCGGGCCAGGATTTGCTGGCATCGTTTACCGGGTCGTCAGTGTTGGCCAAGGTGATGTTCAACTGGAAGCGCAAGGGTGCAGCAGCCAAGCGTTGCACCAGATCCTTCTCGAGAAAGTCCGCGCCTTCAGGGGCGGTGGCACCCGCTGCGTCCTGCGCCAATGGCGTCATACTCCAGCGCACCGCCTGTTTTTTGCCGTTGCCATCGACCAGATAGAACGCATTGATGCTGTTATAGGTTTCAGTGGCGTAGCTGGCCGAAGGTCTGGCGGTCTTCACCCAAGTCAAAAACGGCACGGCTTCGGGATGTGCGGCAAAGAACGCCGGCACCTTCGTCGGGTCGGGCTTGCCGGTGGCCGGATCCGGCGACTGTGCCTGCTGCAGTTGATAGAACGCTTCAGGCGTGCCCACCGGAAATACCGGCATGCTGTTCATGCCGGTGCGCCACTGCTGGCCGTCCGCCTGAGTAAAACGTAGCGCCAGGCTGCGGATCGGTACGGCGCTGTCCGGCGCATAGGGATTGCCGGCTGGCAAAGCGAAACGCCCCACCACCGGCGTCTGCGGCAGGTTGAACACTTGCGCAGTGGAGTACGCTCGCGCCTCGCCGCTGCTTTCGAAATGACCGGTCACGCAGACACCTTTGGCGTGATTGCGACGAAAACCGGGATGCACGCCGTTGTTCTTTTCCAGCACATCGACCAGCGCTTTGGGCGTCAGTCGTTGTGGGTCAAGGTTGCCATGCACGTAGGCAAACGCCCCGGCCACGGCGGCAACGACCACGGCAATGGCGCCAAGACGCAAGACCAGACTCGCGGCGCTCAGTGGCTGGCGCGGCGGCCTGCCGGGCGGTGCAGCGTTGGGGGACGAGCGATCAACCATGAATAACTCCAGGCCATCGGCCACAAGTGGAAAGAGTCAGCAAGACGCACGCCGTCCGGGTTTATTCCACGGCGCGGTATTTATTTCTGCACACGGGGAATAACCTGCGCTGACGGGCGTCTTCCTAGTCCACAGCGTAGCGACCAGCAGAAATTCATGAGCGAATTCGACGAACAGTTGAGAGAAATCATTCCCAGATTGCGCCGCTTCGCCGTGTCGTTGACGCGCAACAGCAGCAGCGCTGACGATCTGGTCCAGGCCAGCCTTGAGAGGGCGCTGTCGGCGTGGGGCGAAAAACGCACTGAGGGCGATTTGCGCGCCTGGCTGTTTGCGATCCTCTATCGGCAATTTCTTGATGCCCACCGTCGTTCGCGGCGCTATGCGCGCATGCTCGAATTTTTCACCGGTCGCGACGATGCCGAACCTTCGGTGGAACGCACGGTGATCGCCCAGTCGACCCTGCAAGCCTTCGAACGCCTGCCCACCGAACAACGCGCTTTGCTGCTGATGGTGTCGGTGGAAGGCCTGTCCTATAAAGAGGTCGCCGAGATTCTCGGCGCCCCGATCGGCACCGTGATGTCGCGCCTGTCCCGCGCCCGCCAGGCTTTGCGCCAGCTCAGCGACGGCGAAATCAGCAGCCCTTCCTTGCGGATACTCAAATGATCAGCCTGCCTCCCAGTGAACGAGACATGCACGCCTACGTCGACCACCAGCTCAGCGACGCCGACCGGCGCCTGCTCGAGACCTGGCTGGCCAGCCACCCTGAAGAAGCGGCGCAGGTTCGCGCCTGGCAGCGCGACGCGCAGCAACTGCGCGCAGCGCTCAGTGGCGCGCTGCAGCAGCCGGTCAATCCGGCGCTTGACCCGGCGGTGATTCGCCAGCGCCGCCGCCAGCAATCGCGTCGGCATCTGGCCAGCGCGGCGGTGCTGTTGATGGCCGTCAGCATCGGCGGTTTCAGTGGCTGGCAGGCGCGGGAAATGACCCTGGTGCGCACGGCGCAACTGCCCATGACTGACGCGTTGCAAGCCTATCGCCTGATCGCTCAGCAAGGCGTGCTGCCCGCCGATTACAAGGTCGACAGTGACGGTGATATGCAGCGTTGGCTCGACCGCTACTTCAGCGGTGCCAAGCGCTTGCCGGATCTCAAGGCGGCCGGTTTTGAACCAGTCAGCGGTCGCTTGCTCAGCACCGATGAAGGCCCCGCAGCGATGGTGATGTATGAGGACGGCAGCGGCCACAAGGTGAGTTTCTACTTGCGTCCGCCGGGGCCGAAAAACACCCTGTTGCCGCGCGGCTCACGCAGCGATGGGGATCTGCAGGCCGATTATTGGTCAGGGCCGGGCTATAACTATGCGGTGGTCAGCCCGACCGACTCGCCGGCAGCAGAGTTGCTCAAGCAATCGCCACCGTTCTGAAATCCGCTCCTACAGGGAACCGTGCACATATTTCATGGAGCCAACGCCTGAGGTCTGGTTACACTTGGATCGCCGCGCTCCCGGTGAGCCGGCCCAATCACCAGGAGCCTGTGCCGCGTGCCCGCAAGAACGCCGAAACGATCACGACTGAGCCAACGCTGGCCGTTGCTGCGCCGCCTGTTCGGCAAAGGGTTGCCGGCGAGCGCCGGGCACGATGCCCACGCCGCGACCATCCGCGATTATTTCCGCAATAAGGCCCACAGCCAAGGCTACAGCCTCAGCCGCAGCCAGCAACAAGTCATCGACTGCATGGCGCAGCAAGCCAGTGTGCTGTTGGGCGACAGTGGGCACACACCGCCTAGTCTGTATCTGTACGGCGCAGTCGGGCGTGGCAAGAGCTGGCTGCTCGACGGTTTCTTCCAGGCGCTGCCAATCACGCGCAAACAGCGCCTGCACTTCCATCAGTTTTTCGCTCGGTTGCACGACGGCATGTTCCGTCATCGCCAGCAGGAAGACGCGCTGGAAATCACCCTGGACGAGCTGCTGGAAGATTGTCAGGTACTGTGTTTCGACGAGTTTCACGTGCATGACATCGGCGACGCGATGCTCATCACGCGGCTGTTCAAGGCGCTTTTCAAACGACGGATCATGCTGCTGGTGACGTCCAACTATGCACCCGAGGGCCTGCTGCCCAATCCGCTGTATCACGCACGCTTCAAACCGGTGATCGAGCTGATCAACACACGCATGCAGGTGATGGAAGTAGGCGGCGCGCACGACTATCGCACGCTCAACCGCCAGCACATGCACCAGGTGTTTACCCAGGGGCATTACGTGTGGCCGGCCACGTCAGCGCAGCGCCAGGTCCTGAACCTGCCACCAGCCGACGCGCCCGCCCTGGCTCTCGAGGTGGGCAAGCGCCAGCTGCAGGCCCGATTGTGTGAGGGCCGGCGGGTCGCGTTCACCTTCAACGATCTGTGCGAACAGCCGACGGCGGTGATGGATTATCTGCAGCTATGCCAGCGCTTCGACCAGTGGATCATCGATGACCTGCCGCAGCTCGGCGAGTGCCCGATCGCCGTGCAACAGCGCTTCATCAACCTGATCGACGTGCTCTACGATCAGGACAAACACCTGACCCTGCTCGGCCAATGGCCGCTGGGCCAGAGCCTGGAAGGCCACGCGATCGACCTGGCGCGCACGCGCAGCCGTCTGGGCCAGTTGCAGGAAATCCACGCATCCAATTGATCCCCTACCCTGTGGGAGCCTGCTCGCTCCCACAAGTACCGGGGCAACTCAAAACCCGTTCAGCATCCGCTTTACCGCTATCATGTCGCCCATTCCAGCGCCCCCGCGTCGCTCCACCGATCAGTAGCGAAACAAAAACATGCACACCCTTGCTCAACTGCGCGCCGGCGAGCTGTCTGGCATTACCCGACTCGACTTGTCTTGCGGGCTGACCGAATTCCCTCGCGAGATTTTCGCATTGGCCGACACGCTGGAGGTGCTCAACCTCAGCGGCAATGCGTTGAACAGCCTGCCTGATGACCTGCATCGCCTGACACACCTGCGCGTGCTGTTCTGCTCCGACAACCGCTTCACCGAACTGCCGGCCTGTCTCGGCCGATGCACTGCGCTGACGATGGTCGGCTTCAAGGCCAACCGCATCGTCGACGTCCCCGCTGCCGCCCTGCCGCCGTCGCTGCGCTGGCTGATCCTCACCGATAACCGCATCGAAAGCCTGCCCGGCGAACTCGGTGAACGCCCCGCTCTGCAGAAGCTCATGCTCGCCGGCAATCGCCTGCAATCGCTGCCAGACTCCCTGCGTCACTGCCATCGGCTGGAATTGCTCCGCATCGCTGCCAACCAACTCGATGAGCTGCCGCTATGGCTACTGACCCTGCCGAGCCTGACCTGGCTGGCTTACGCCGGCAATCCGCTGGAAACCGAGGCCGATGCTGCCGCTCTGGACGCCACGCCACTGATCGACTGGTCGGCGCTGCGCCTGGAGCAGCAACTGGGCGAAGGCGCTTCCGGAGTGATTTCCCGGGCAGTCTGGCAGCGCGAAGACGGCACGGCGCAGGCGGTTGCGGTGAAGCTGTACAAAGGCGAGATGACCAGCGACGGTTCGCCGTTGCATGAGATGAACGCTTGCATCACCGCAGGCCTGCACCCGAACCTGATCCGCGTCGAAGGGCGCATCAGCGGCCATCCCGATCAACAGCAGGGGCTGGTGATGCACCTGATTGATCCAAGCTTCGGCAATCTCGCCGGTTTGCCCAGCCTGGCCTCATGCTCGCGAGATGTTTATGCCGAAGATCGCCGGTTCTCCGCCGACGTTGCCCTGCGCGTCGCCAAAGGCATCGCCTCAGCGGCCGAACACCTGCATCGACAAGGCATTACCCACGGCGATCTCTACGGCCACAACATACTGTTGAATGATCGGGGCGATTGTCTGCTCGGGGATTTCGGCGCGGCGTCGTTTCATGCCACCGGTGATGACGCGTCGACACGCGCCTTGCAGCGTCTTGAAGTACGCGCATTCGGAGTGTTGCTGGGGGAATTGCTGGCCCGTATGAACTCGGGGTTGAGTACTGAACGGCGCTCTCAACTCGAGGCGCTGGAACGGCGTTGCTGCCAGCCCGATGTGCTGGAACGGCCGGGTTTCAGCGAAGTGGTTGAGATTCTGGAAGGCCTGTGACCGCTGCGCGGCCCTTCGCGCACAGGCTCGCTCCGACCTTGGCAATACACCGCCATGTGGGAGCGAGCCTGCTCGCAAAAAGATGTTTACTGGCGCAAACGATCAGCCAGCCAGACCCACAAACATATCCTGCACATCATCATGGTTATCGAGGCCTTCAAGGAACGCTTCGACTTCAGCCATCTGCTCGTCGCTCAAACCGCTGACCGGGTTCTTCGGCTGGTAGCCGAGCTTGGCCGACAGCACGGTGAAGCCTTGTTCCGGCAGTGCTTTCTGCACGGCATCGAGATCGGTCGGATCGGTGAGGAACAGCGTCGCGCCCTCTTCACCCGGCTCGAAATCCTGTGCACCGGCTTCGATCGCAGCCATTTCGGGGTCGGCGTCCGGGCTGTCCGGCGAGGCTTCGATCATGCCGACATGGTTGAACATCCACGCCACCGAACCGGAAGCACCCAACTGGCCCTTGCGAAACGCCACGCGGATTTCCGCGACGGTGCGGTTGATGTTGTCGGTCACGCATTCGACGATCAGCGGCACCTGATGCGGGGCAAAGCCTTCGTAGGTAACGCGATGGTATTGCACGGTTTCACCCAGCAGACCGGCGCCTTTCTTGATCGCGCGGTCGAGGGTTTCTTTTGGCATCGAGGCTTTCTTCGCCTGTTCGACCACCAGACGCAGGTGTGCGTTGGTGGCGGTATCGGCACCGTTGCGTGCAGCAATGGTGATTTCCTTCACCAGTTTGCCGAAGATCTTCCCTTTGGCGTTGGCTGCCGCTTCTTTGTGTTTAACCTTCCACTGTGCGCCCATTACTCACTCTCTTGATCTGTGGCGCCGAGACATCTATTGGCCGACGCGTGGCGGCAAGTTTATACGGCCTAAAGTCGGCAATCGACCAAAAAACCAGCCCGCAGAATCGACATCTTCACTAAAGCATGTAGGGGGATTCTGAAAAGCGCCTTTGAGATGACCATTCAGCCTGACGGTTTCGTACCCTTGAAACCCCGTATCGCCTGACAGGGCCTGCTCGAATGTTCAATGACAAGGAAAGTCCGTTCACCCTTACCCTGACCGACAGTGGATTGCGCCTGCCGGTGGTGCGTTTTCACGGCGAGGAAGCGCTGAACCAGCCCTACCGTTTCGACATCGAATCGCTCGGCCTCGCCCCGGCCATCGCGCCGGGTTCGTTTTTGCACCGGCCAGCCTTTCTGCGGCTCAGTGGGCAGCAGGGGTTCCACGGCGTGATCTGCAGCGCCAGTTGCGAACATCGCGGCACTCATCGGATCGGCTATCGCCTGATTCTGGTGCCGCATCTGCAGCAACTGGCGCAAGCGAATAGACGACGCGTGTTTACCCACCTCAGTGCGCCGCAGATCATTGCGCATCTGCTCGAAGAACATGCCCTGCCGGCGCACAGCTACCGCATTGAAATGAGCGTCGGCCACTACCCGGCACGGGCCTTTTGCATTCAGTTTGAAGAAAGTGATCTGGCCCTGCTGCAGCGGCTCTGCGAAGAAGAAGGCATTCACTATCACTTCGAACATGGGCCTGACGGGCATGTCGTGGTGTTCGCCGACGACAGCCTGAGCCTGCCGCAGGAACCGGTCGAAATTCCTTTCAGTGCCGATGAGCAACCGCCATCGCCCTGCGTCAGCGTTCTCTATCAACAACATCGGGCGGCGCCGGTGCCGATGCTGCATGCGGTGCGCAATCGCGGTCAGCCTGCCGGCATGGATGAAGC
>Ga0308159_1001801_pt1 | contig 28044 bp, 27 predicted proteins | sample PhyCR1_FD_201040 | JGI IMG/M metagenome (GOLD analysis project Ga0308159, IMG submission 201040) | Phyllosphere microbial communities from UC Gill Tract Community Farm, Albany, California, United States - DLSLC.R1 | ecosystem: Host-associated > Plants > Phyllosphere > Unclassified | place: USA...
TCGGATTCGAAATACTCATCGTGCTTGGTGAAGCCGCCGAGCGTCTTCGCGATGTCGTTCGCGACAGAGGGCTTCTCGGCAATGATGAGGGTCTTGCTCATAAGTATGGGTCTCGGTAATGAGAGATCGGTTGCTGGCGTGTTCCAGGAGATCGGTCAGCCCCAGTTGGGGCCGGATCGCTCCGAAACAACGTCATGCCATCCCAGGGTCGAAACCGGCGGCGGCGGCGTGCGGAGCATGCGGCCGGCGTTTCGTTGCCTGTGGACAACGGAATTTTTATATAGTAGCCAATATCGGGCCAATGCGGGGGAATGATAAGCGTGATGCAAACGAAACGGCAAGCACAAGGGCTTGCCGTCTCAGAGTTTCATGCATATCCAGCTTGGGATGAAGCAATAAGCTAAGTCTGTCGTCAGCCCGCTGTCAGCATGGCAACCCTGCAGCCGCTGCAAGATCAGGCTGACAAGCCGCCGCAGCTGCCTCAGTGCAACAGGCGCGGTTCGGTGTCGTCCTCGTCGAGGAACAGCTCCTCGAACATCAGGCCGTCCGGCTCCTTGCCCTGGCTCCACAACACCATCAGCACGATCACCTTGAGCTTTTCCAGTGTGATGGGTGCTTCACCGGCGGCCAGTGCACGTTCGATGACGATCTCGCGTTGCATCGGGTCCAGCATCTTGGCCGATTCCAGGAACTGGATGAAGCCAATGGCTTCCACGCCGAGCACGTCACTTTCCTGGCGCGCGTAGATACGGGTACCGAAGGAGAAGGCGGTCTGGCGGGGATAGTTGTCGGCGAATTCGTGATTGGCGACTTCAAGATCAGTCAGCCATCCGAGTGCCTGGGAAATTTCATCTTCTTCGAAACCGATCGCGGACAACTTCTTGACCAGGGCCTCCGGTTCGGGGCAGGCATCAGGGCGATAGTAGGTTTCGTACAGGTAAACGAGGACATCAAACATGTTCGTACTCTATCGCGAAGGTTATGAATGTACAAGTCAGCCAAGTCCAGTATGGCAGGAATTGCGGCAGCGCGGGGATTAATTTCTTCATGCTACGCACCGGTAATGTGCGCCAGGTAACACTTCTACGCGGCCCTGCAGTTCCAGTCCTAGCAAGATTGCTGCCAGTGCGGCCGCATCCAGACCGCAGCGCTGCGCCAGAGTGTCGACATCGACCGGATCATGTCCCATGGCGCGCATGACCTGCAGACTTGCCGGATCGACATCGTCCATCGTCCCGGCCGCGACAACTGCTGGCGCCACCGTTGCCGGCGTAGTACCGGCAACGGCTTGCCGCTGCGGCAATTCTTCGAGAATGTCCTGCGTCGTCTCCACCAGCTTGGCCCCCTGGCGGATGAGCTGGTGACAGCCCTTGGACAACGGCGCGTGGATGGAGCCGGGAATGGCGAACACATCGCGCCCCTGCTCGGCCGCCATGCGCGCCGTGATCAGCGAGCCGGAGCGGGCTGCCGCCTCGACCACCAGCACTGCCTGGGCCAGCCCCGAAATCACCCGGTTGCGTCTGGGGAAATTGGCCGACAGCGGTGGCGTGCCCAGCGCATATTCGCTGACGATGCAGCCGCCCTGTGCGATGCGTTCGGCCAGATCCCGATTGCGCGGCGGATAGTCGATATCGCAGCCGGTCCCGATCACCGCCACCGTCGATCCGGCACCCCGCAGACCGCCCTCATGCGCGGCCGCATCGATGCCCAGCGCCAGCCCGGAGACGACGGTCAGCCCGGCATGGCTGAGCTCCTCGGAAAAGCGCATCGCGTGCTCGCGCCCTTGCGTCGTGGCATGCCGGCTGCCGACCACCGCCAGCGCCGGCGCGCACAGCAGCCCCGCATTGCCGCGTACGTAGAGCAACAAGGGTGGGTCGGCAATGTTGAGCAGACTGGCCGGATAGGCGGCATCGGCCAGCGTGATGATCGCCCGTCCAGGCAACTGCAACCACTCCAGCGTGGCCTCCATGCGCTCGCGCTGCCGGCCCGAGGGTGGTGCCAGCAAGGTCGCCGCCTGCCGGGGCGGCAGTACGGCGCACAGTGCGGAAAAATCCGCCTGCCAGATCTGGCCGGGCAGGCCGAAAACAGCCAGCAGGCGCCGTGCCGCCACCGGCCCGATGCCGTCGGCAAAAGCCAGTCGCAGCCAGGCCTGGAGGTGGTCGGAATCGGCCTGCGCCTCATCAAAAGGGAAATTGTTTTGCATAATTGACAGTGCCGCGCTCAACGCCGTGCGGCGCGGGCTTGCGGCGAATGGGGAGCGGGCTGTGATACACTTTTCATCTTGATCGGGAACACCACGGTGGCCACCGGGCAACAATGCACAGGCGCTGGCGACCAAGCCCACGATTGTGCTGCGGCCGCGCTTGAAGCGTCGCGCTCTGGCCACATTTAAATAACAATTCCCGAAACGAATCCCCCGGAGCCTCGCAAAATGTCGAGGTCAGGACTATCCAGGTCCACCGGGACCGAACTCCAAGATTGCCGAGAACCACGTATGGCCCAGCTCAACATCCTCCGTTATCCCGATCCGCGCCTGCACAAGATCGCCCAGCCCGTGACCGTCTTCGATGCGCGCATCAAGCAACTGGTGGCCGACATGGCCGAGACCATGTATGCCGCCCCCGGCGTGGGCCTGGCCGCGACTCAGGTCGACGTGCATGAACAGGTGGTGGTGATCGATGTGTCCGATGAGGGCAAGAACCTGCAGGTCTTCATCAATCCCGAAATCCTGTGGGCCAGCGATGAAAAGCGCGTCTACGATGAAGGCTGCCTGTCGGTCCCCGGCATCTACGATGGCGTGGAACGCCCGGCACGCGTGAAGGTGCGCGCCTTCGATGCCGACGGCAAGGCCTTCGAACTCGATGCCGACGACCTGCTGGCAGTCTGCATCCAGCACGAGATGGACCACCTCAAGGGCAAGGTCTTCGTCGAATACCTCTCGCCGTTGAAGCGCAACCGCATCAAGACCAAGCTGCAGAAGGAAGAACGCGAGATGAAGAAGAAGGCTGGCTAAGCCTGCTGTTCATCTGCAGCACAAAATCAAAACGCCGGCCAGGGGCAACCCCGACCGGCGTTTTGCATTGATGCGCCCTGCGCATCAAGCCATGGTTCTGATCAGACCGCCACGAAACGGTACACCCCGTCCTCGCCCAGCACGCGCTTCACGGCGCCGTCGTACCAGAGCTTGTGCAGATGCGCCACCGCCTCGCCCAGCGCGAAGGACAACTGGTGCGTATCCAGCGGGCGCTTGAACATCACCGGCAGAATATCCACCCCCGTCTGCGGCGTGGCGCAGGCTTCCAGCACCTCGGCCAGACGCAGGCGGTGGTGATCGTTCAACTGTTCGATGCGCGTGTGCAGGCCGCGGAAAGGCTTGCCATGCGAAGGCAGCACCAGCGCATCGGCCGGCAGGTGCGCGTACTTCTTCAGCGAATCCAGATACTGCTGCACCGGGTTGCTCTCCGGCTCGATGGCAAACACCGAGACATTGGTGGAGATGCGCGGCAAGACCATGTCACCCGAGATCAGCACGTTCAACGCACGGCAGTACAGGGACACATGCTCCGGCGCATGACCAAACCCGGTGATGACCTCCCAGTCACGCCCGTCGACGCGCACCGCCTGGCCATCCTGCATCCGGTGGTAGGCACGCGGCACCGTCGGTACCAGGTCCTGATAATAGTTATTGCGCCCCTGCAACAGGGCGACTGTTTCGGGATCGGCCAGCCCGTGGCGCTGGAAATGCGGCGTCGCCGCCGTCCCCTCGGCACCCGGCAGGGCCGCCGACATCACACGCGCAAAGGCGTAATCGCCGGTGCTCATCCACAGCGGCACCTGCCAGCGCTGGCACAGCCAGTCGGCCAGGCCTACATGATCGGGATGGCAATGCGTGACCAGCACGCGCACGATGGGCAGGCCATCGAGTTCCTCGGCGAAGATGGTTTCCCAGGCCTGGCGCGTCTCATCGGTGGCGATGCCGCAATCGACCACGGTCCAGCCGCGCTGCCGGCCCTGCGGTGTGTCCACCTCGTCTTCCAGCAGCCAGAGATTGATGTGGTTCAGCGCAAAGGGCAGCCCCATGCGCAGCCAGCGCACACCGGGCGCGACCTGCATGGTGCGGCCAATGTCGGGCAGGGTATCGCCGAAGGCGTAGTCGAGCTGGGATTCAAGTGCATTCATCAATGAGCCGGGCCGGGAACGTGGACAGGAACGACGCCGGACATTGCTCCAGCGACAACGAAAGACCGCCAGTCTAGCGCAAGCTGCAATTTCCGCTGGACGACAGGGCACAATATACTTTACGTTAACGTAAAGTGCCAGACCAGGCCGATCCGACTCCTTCGAGCCCCAAGTCCATCAGCGTCCACGTCTTTATGCCCACCTATACCATCACCGAACTGGCAGAAGAATTCGCGATCACGCCACGTGCGATCCGGTTCTACGAAGACCACGGCATCCTCAATCCCAAGCGCGAAGGCGTGGGGGGACGGCATCGCGTCTATCCGGCGCGCGAACGCACGCGCCTGAAGCTGACGCTGCGCGGCAAGCGGCTCGGCTTCACGCTTTCCGAGATCAAGGACCTGATCGACATGTATGAATCGCCCAAGGATACGCAGCCGCAATTGCAGCGTTTCCTGGGCCTGCTGCAGCAACATCGCGAAAAGCTGGAGCAGCAGCGCGAAGACCTGGAACTGACCCTCTCCGAGATTGCCGCCCACGAAGAGGAATGCCGGCAACTGCTGGTCGAGGGTAAATCAAGGAGCAGTAGCACCAGGACCAGACGCAAGGCCGTGGCCGCCTGAGCCCCGGCAAACCGGATTCATCTGCCGTTAACGTCAACCGGAACGCCCCCTCCGGAACACCAGAACAAATTACCCAACGAGGAGACACCCATGATCCACCTGCCCGGCCTGAGTTTCGACCACGGAGAAGACATCGCCGCCCTGCGTGAAGCAGTGGCCGCCTTCGCGCACAGCGAGATCGCCCCGCGCGCGGCCGAGATCGACCGCAGCGACCAGTTCCCCATGGACCTGTGGAAGAAGCTGGGCGAGCTCGGCGTGCTGGGCATCACCGTCTCGGAGGAATACGGCGGCGCCGGCCTGGGTTACCTGGCCCACATCATCGCCATGGAAGAAATCTCGCGGGCCTCGGCCTCGGTGGGCCTGTCCTATGGCGCGCACTCCAACCTGTGCGTGAACCAGATCAAGCGCAACGGCAACGAAGAACAGAAGCGCAAATACCTGCCCAAACTGATCTCCGGTGACTACATCGGCGCCCTGGCCATGTCCGAACCCAATGCCGGTTCCGACGTGGTGAGCATGAAACTGCGCGCCGACAAGAAGGGCGACCGCTACGTGCTCAACGGCAGCAAGATGTGGATCACCAACGGCCCCGACGCCGACGTGCTGGTGGTCTATGCCAAGACCGATCTGGATGCCGGTGCCCGTGGCATGACCGCCTTCCTGGTCGAAAAAGGCTACAAGGGATTCTCGGTGGCGCAGAAGCTGGACAAGCTGGGCATGCGCGGCTCGCACACGGGCGAGCTGGTGTTCCAGGATTGCGAGGTGCCGGAAGAAAACATCCTGGGCGGCATCGGCCGTGGCGTCAACGTCCTGATGTCGGGCCTGGATTTCGAGCGCAGCGTGCTCTCCGGCGGTCCGCTGGGCATCATGCAGGCTTGCATGGACGTGGTGGTGCCGTATGTCCATGACCGCAAGCAGTTCGGCCAGGCCATCGGCGAATTCCAGCTGATGCAGGGCAAGCTGGCCGACATGTATTCCACCATGATGGCCTGCAAGGCCTATGTCTATGCCGTGGGCCAGGCCTGCGACCGCGCCGACAGTGCCGACAAGGTGCGCGCACTGCGCAAGGACGCCGCCGGTGCCATCCTCTACAGCGCCGAGAAGGCCACCTGGATGGCCGGCGAGGCGATCCAGTCGCTGGGCGGCAATGGCTACATCAACGAATATCCGGTCGGCCGCCTGTGGCGCGACGCCAAGCTCTACGAGATCGGCGCCGGCACCAGCGAAATCCGGCGCATGCTGATCGGCCGCGAACTGTTTGCCGACACGCTGTAATGCCGGCTCCCCCTCTTCAACCGCACGGAACATCATGAGCACATCCATCGATTTCTACTTCGACTTCAGCTCCCCCTACGGCTACTTCGGTGCCGTCGAGATCGACAAGCTGGCCGCGCGCTACGGTCGCGCCGTCAGCTGGCACCCGATCCTGCTGGGCCCCATCTTCAAGACCCTGGGCACCAATTCGCTGGTCAACATCCCGGTCAAGGGCGAGTATTCGCGCCATGACATGGAGCGCACCGCCCGCTTCCACAACATCTTCTACAAGGCCCCCAGCACCTTCCCGATCGGCAGCCAGGTCGCGGCACGCGCCACGCTGTGGGTGCAGCAGACGCAGCCGGCCAAGGCGGTCGAGTTGATCAAGACCCTCTACAGCGCCTACTTCACCGAAGACATCGACATCAGCGTCACCGACAACGTGCTGCGCATCGCCGCCGACCTGGGCATCGACCGCGCCGCGCTGGAGGCCGCCCTGGGCTCTCCCGAACTGAAGGACCAACTGCGCCAGGCCACCGAGGCGGCCGGCAAGGCCGGTGTGTTCGGCTCCCCCTTCGTAATCGCCGATGGCGAACAATTCTGGGGCTTCGACCGCTTCGCCCAACTGGAAGCCCTGCTGAAAAACGGAAAGATCTGATGAGCAACAAGAAAGACAAGGCTGGCCCCTGCCCCTGCGGCCAGCCCAGCTTCGACAAATGCTGTGGCCGCTTCATCACCGGCGGCCAGGTGCCGGCCACGGCCGAGCTGCTGATGCGCTCGCGCTATAGCGCCTATGCCCTGCGCGACGAAGCCTACCTGCGCGCCACCTGGTTCCCCGAGACATTGCCGGACGAAGAGCTCACCAGCGAGACCGACGTCAAGTGGATCGGTCTGGAGATCAAGAAGCACCAGCACGCTGCCGGCAGCGATGCCGCCACGGTCGAATTCGTGGCGCGCTTCAAGGTGGGCGGCAAAGCCCACCGCCTGCACGAGATCAGCAACTTCGTGCGCCAGCCCGATGGCGAGGGACAGATGCGCTGGTACTACGTGGACGGCAGCTTCCCCGAAGGCTGAGGTTTTCTGCACCACGACGCCACAACAAGAAACTAAAACAGAGAGACGAGAGACCACCATGCCGCAGATTGAAAGCAAGCTCAACCCGCGCAGCGAGGAATTCCAGCACAACCGCGACGCCATGCAGTGCATCGTGGACGACCTGCGCCAGAAGGTCGCGGCCATCGCCGAAGGTGGCGGCCAGGCCGCCCGCGAAAAACACCTGGCCCGCGGCAAGCTGCTGCCGCGCGAGCGCGTGCAGATGCTGCTGGACCCCGGCACGCCCTTCCTGGAATTGTCGCAACTGGCGGCCTACGGCATGTACCGCGAGAAGGATCGCGACGGCAATCTCAAGGATGCCGCGCCCTCGGCCGGCATCATCACCGGCATCGGCCGCGTGGCCGGCCAGGAATGCGTGATCGTCTGCAACGACGCCACCGTCAAGGGCGGTACCTACTACCCGATGACGGCCAAGAAGCACCTGCGCGCGCAGGAGATCGCCGAATTCAACCACCTGCCCTGCATCTATCTGGTCGACAGCGGCGGCGCCAACCTGCCCAACCAGGATGAGGTCTTCCCGGACCGCGACCACTTCGGCCGCATCTTCTTCAATCAGGCCAACCTGTCGGCCAAGGGTATTGCCCAGATCGCCGTGGTGATGGGATCCTGCACTGCCGGCGGCGCCTATGTCCCGGCCATGAGCGACGAATCCATCATCGTCAAGGACCAGGCCACCATCTTCCTGGCCGGCCCGCCGCTGGTGAAGGCCGCCACCGGCGAGGTGGTCAGCGCCGAGGAGCTGGGCGGCGGCGACGTCCATACACGCCTGTCGGGCGTGGCCGATCACCTGGCCCAGGACGATACCCATGCCCTGGCGATCGCCCGCAACATCGTCGGCCATCTCAACCGCCGCAAGCCGCAGCAACTGGCCCTGCGCGAGAGCGTGGAACCGCGCTACCCGGCCCAGGAAATGTATGGCGTCATCCCCACCGATACCCGCAAGCCCTTCGACGTGCGCGAGGTCATCGCCCGCATCGTCGATGCCAGCGCGTTCGATGAATTCAAGGCCCGCTACGGCACCACCCTGGTGTGCGGATTCGCGCACCTGCATGGCATGCCGGTGGGCATCATCGCCAACAACGGCATCCTCTTCTCGGAGGCCGCCGAAAAGGGAACCCACTTCATCGAACTGTGCTGCCAGCGCAAGATCCCGCTGATCTTCCTGCAGAACATCACCGGCTTCATGGTCGGCAAGAAGTACGAGAACGAGGGTATCGCCCGCCACGGTGCAAAAATGGTCACCGCCGTTTCCACTGCCAAGGTCCCCAAGCTGACCGTCATCATCGGTGGCAGTTTCGGTGCGGGCAACTACGGCATGTGCGGCCGCGCCTTCTCGCCGCGCTTCCTGTGGATGTGGCCCAATGCACGCATCTCGGTGATGGGCGGTGAACAGGCCGCCAGCGTGCTGGCCACCGTCAAGCGCGACGGCATCGAAGCCCGCGGCGGCAGCTGGAGCGCCGAGGAAGAAGCCGCCTTCAAGGAACCCATCCGCGCCCAGTACGAAAGCCAGGGCCATCCCTACTACGCTTCGGCGCGACTGTGGGACGACGGCGTGATCGACCCCGCCGATACCCGCCAGGTGCTGGCGCTGGGCCTGTCGGCGGCGCTCAACGCCCCCATCGAAGAGACCCGATTCGGCGTCTTCCGCATCTGAGCCACGCCACCGAGGAGACACCATGTTCAACAAGATCCTGATCGCCAATCGCGGCGAAATCGCCTGCCGCGTGGCGGCTACCGCACGTCGCCTGGGCATCGCCACGGTGGCCGTCTATTCCGACGCCGACGCGCGCGCCAAGCACGTCCAGGCCTGCGACCAGAGCGTGCGCCTGGGACCGGCGCCGGCCAAGGAAAGCTATCTCTGCGGCGACAAGATCATCGCTGCCGCCCTGGCCACAGGGGCCCAGGCGATCCATCCGGGCTACGGCTTCCTGTCCGAGAACGCCGAGTTCGCCCAGGCCTGCGCCGACGCCGGGCTGGTCTTCATCGGCCCACCGGCCTCGGCGATCCGCGCCATGGGGTCCAAATCGGCCGCCAAGGCGCTGATGGAAACCGCTGCCGTGCCACTGGTACCGGGCTACCACGGCGAGCGCCAGGAGAGCGATTTCCTGCGTGGCGAGGCCGACCGCATCGGCTACCCGGTGCTGCTCAAGGCCAGCGCCGGGGGCGGTGGCAAGGGCATGCGCGTGGTCGAGCGTTCGGAAGACTTCGAGGCCGCGCTGGCCTCCTGCAAGCGCGAGGCGATCTCCAGCTTCGGCGACGACCGCGTGTTGGTCGAAAAATACCTGACCCGGCCACGCCACATCGAAATCCAGGTCTTCGCCGACGGCCAGGGGAACTGCGTCTATCTGTTCGAACGCGACTGCTCCGTGCAGCGCCGTCACCAGAAGGTCCTGGAAGAAGCCCCGGCCCCCGGCATGAGCTGCGGCCGCCGCGCTGCCATGGGCGAAGCGGCGGTGGCCGCGGCCCGCGCCGTCGGCTATGTCGGTGCCGGCACGGTGGAATTCATCGCCGACTACAGCAGCGGCCAGGATGGCAGTTTCTATTTCATGGAAATGAATACCCGGCTGCAGGTGGAGCATCCCGTCACCGAAATGATCACCGGCCTCGATCTGGTGGAATGGCAACTGCGCGTAGCCGCAGGCAAGGCGCTGCCGCTGAAGCAGGATGCACTGCGCATCAACGGCCACGCCATCGAAGCCCGCATCTATGCGGAGAATCCCGAGAAGGGCTTCCTGCCCTCCATCGGTACCCTCACCCGCATGCGCAGCGCCGCGGCGGTGGAGTTCCGCCTGGGCGAGAATGGTGCCGGGCAGCCGGCGCCGGTACGCATCGATTCCGGCGTGCGCGAGGGCGATGCCATCTCGCCCTTCTACGACCCCATGATCGCCAAGCTCATCGTCTGGGGCGCCGACCGCGACGCCGCCCTGCGCAACATGGCGCGTGCGCTGGCGCAGTACCAGGTGGTGGGGCTGGCCACCAATATCGGCTTCCTGCAACGCCTGATTGCCGGTCAGGCCTTCGCCACTGCCGACCTCGATACCGGCCTGATCGAACGTCATCGCGACGGCCTGTTCCCGGCACCCGTGCGGCCCGGTATCGAGACCCTGGCGCTGGCCACCGCCGCCATCCTGCAGCAGGAGCACCAGGCGAGCAGCGACACTGACCCCTGGGCACACACCAGCGGCTGGCGACTCAACACCCGCCTGCTGCGCAGCCTGGACTTCGAGGACGAAGCCGGACCGACGACGGTGCAACTGGACTACGCCGGCGACGGCCGGCACTGGACGCTGCTTGCCGACGGCAGCACGCATACGCTGGCCTTCGACCCCAGCGACCAGAACGGCCTACTGGTCTCGCTGGATGGCCGCACGCTGCGCGCCGAGGTCCAGCGAGAAGGCGAATGGCTGCACATCTTCGATGGCCAGGGACAGCGCAGCCTGCGCCATCTCGACCCCATGGCCCATGCCGGCCACAGCGAAGCCGAGGGCGGCCGCCTGACCGCCCCCATGCCCGGCAAGATCGTCGCCCTGCTGGTACAGAAGGGCGCCAGCGTGGCCCAGGGTGCGCCCCTGCTCATCATGGAAGCCATGAAGATGGAGCACACCATCGCCGCGCCCTCTGCCGGTGTGGTCGAGGACCTGCTCTATGCGGTTGGCGACCAGGTGAGCGAGGGCGCGCAGTTGCTGGAATTCAAGGCCGCCTGAGCGCGCCGGGTAGCTTGCCATGAATGCTCCCGCGTTACACGTGGCCCCCTCCATCCATGTGCTGGAGCGGGGCTGGCTGTCCTCCAACAACGTGTTGCTGTTCGGCCGCGACGAAGTGGCGATGATCGACAGCGGCTACGTCAGCCATGCCGAACAGACCCTGACGCTGGTACGGCACGTGCTGTCCCAGCGCGGTCGGGACGAGCTGGCCCTGCTGGTCAACACCCATCTGCACTCCGACCACTGCGGCGGCAATGCCGCCCTGCAGCAAGCCCATGGCTGCCGCATCGCCATCCCCGCCCCCGAGGCGGACAAGGTGCGCCACTGGGACGAGGACGCCCTCAGCTACCGCGCCACCGGCCAGCGCTGCCCGCGTTTCACGGCGTCGCAGACCATCGCCAGTGGCGACGTGTTGCGCATGGGCGACCTGGACTGGCAGGCGCTGGCCGCTCCCGGACATGATCCGCATGCGCTGCTGTTCTACTGCGCGCAGGAAGGCGTGCTGATCTCGGCCGATGCCTTGTGGCGCAATGGCTTCGGCATCATCTTTCCCGAGCTGGATGGCGAATCCGGATTCGACGAAGCGCGCGCCACGCTGGAGCTGATCCGCACGCTCGACGTGCGTACCGTCATCCCCGGCCATGGCGCCCCCTTCCAGGACATCGACGACGCCCTGGACAAGGCCTTCTCGCGGCTGGACTACCTGCAGGCCGATCCCTTGCGCAACGCCCATAACGGCATCAAGGTATTGGTCAAGTTCCTGCTGCTGGAACGTGGCCGCATCCCGCTGGAGCAGTTGCCGGCGATGATGCACGACATCCCCTTGCTGCGCATCACCAATGAACGCTTCCTGCAGATGGACGACGTCGCCCTGTCGCGCTGGTGCGTGGCGCAACTGGAAAGGGCCGGCGCGGCGCACAGCGACGGCGTGTTCCTGCTGGACCGGTAAGCACGCTGACCGCCGCGGCAGCCTGAAGCGTGGCGGCCATGCTGTTATCATTTCCCGCTCCATCTACCTACCGCGTTTGATCCGATCCGACCCATGAACGACACCGCCGCACCCCTGCCCTCCTCCGCCCAACGCGTCGCCGACCTGCTGGCCGGCATGGGGCATGACAAACCGGTCGTGATGCTGCCCTCGACCGGCCGCACCTCGGCTGAAGCCGCCGCCGCCGTCGGTTGCAGCGTGGCCGAGATCGCCAAGTCCATCATCTTTCGCCGTGTGGCCGACGATGCACCGGTGCTGGTCATCGCCAGCGGCGCCAACCGCGTCGACGAAGCCAAGGTGACCGCCCTGGTCGGCCCACTGGGCAAGGCCGATGCCCGCTTCGTGCGCGACAACACCGGCTACGCCATCGGTGGCGTCTGCCCGGTCGGCCACGTCGTCAAGCCGGTGATGCTGATCGACCGCGACCTGTTCAACTACGACAGCGTCTGGGCCGCCGCCGGCCACCCGCATGCCGTCTTCAACCTCACCGCCGCCCAACTGCAGGAAATGACCGGCGGCGCCGTCAGCGACGTGCGACTGGAAGCCGCGCCGACCGCAGCCTGATTCCAACTGAACCAGACCAGAACAAGAATTCCCAAGAACACAGCCAACGGAGACAAGCCAGATGAACCTGCCCAAGAAAGTGAAGATCGTCGAAGTCGGACCCCGCGACGGTCTGCAGAACGAGAAGGAAACCATTTCCGCCGCGATCAAGATCGAACTGGTCGACCGTCTCACGGCGGCGGGTTTCCCGAATGTGGAAGCGGCCTCCTTCGTCTCGCCCAAATGGGTGCCGCAGATGGCGACCTCGACCGAGGTCATGCACGGCATCACGCGCAAGCCGGGCGTGGTCTATTCGGCGCTGGTGCCCAACATGAAGGGCTTCGAGGCGGCGCTGGAAGCGGGCGCGGATGAGGTGGTGATCTTTGGCGCGGCCTCGGAAGCGTTTTCGCAGAAGAACATCAACTGCTCCATCGCCGAATCCATCGAACGTTTCGCCGAAGTCGCCAAGGCCGCCAAGGCCCATCGCAAGCGCCTGCGGGCGGCGGTCAGTTGCGCCTTCGGCTGCCCGTACCAGGGCGAGGTCCCGCTGGAGGCGGTGGCCGATGTCGTCCGGCGCTTCCGCGAACTGGGCTGTGACGAGATCGACATTGCCGACACCATCGGCGTGGCCACACCGGACAAGGTACGTCCGGTGATGGAAACGGCGATCCGCGAGTTCCACATCGAAGGACTCTCCGGCCACTTCCACGATACCTACGGACAGGCGCTGGCCAACATCTACGCCAGCCTGCAGGTCGGCATCAGCATCTACCACGCCTCCGTGGCCGGCCTGGGCGGCTGCCCCTACGCCAAGGGCGCAACCGGCAATGTCGCCACCGAGGATGTGCTGTACATGATGAACGGGCTGGGGATAGAGACGGGGGTGGACCTGGATGCGGTGGTCGATGCGGGACAGTTCATCTCGCAACACCTGGGACGCAGGTCGGTCAGCCGCGCGGGCAATGCGATTGCGGCGAAGCGGGCGAGGTGAGGTGAGTGGGGTGAGGCGGGCCGGTTTGAGTCAGCGCTGTTGGACAGTCGCCTCAGCTGCAGTGGTCGTACTGAGCGACTGACACCCGGCAAGCAGAATGGCGCGGGGCTGCCTTGAGCAGCCACCGCGCCATTGCCTATTCCTTATTGCGATTGCTCACAGCTCACTGCTGACGATAACGACGCAATCCGCGTACCGGCAACTTGTCGGCCTCGATCAGCGCCTTCTTCAAGGCGCGTTTGTGCAGCACAGCGCCGGCGATCAATGCGACGGCAGCCAGGACGATGATGAGGACGTTGACCAGATCGAAGTTTTGCATGATTCCCCCCTGCGACAATTGACGGCTGATGAAACTCGGGCATGGCCCTTCCGGCTGAGCCGGACCCGCAACACGCCCCCGGTGGCGCCTGCGTGGCCTGTTTTACGCCAGGCTTGTGGAAAACATAGCACATGGTCGGGATAAGACAGTAAATCATATAAATAATTTCCTGAAATTTCCCATTCGCGCAACAAAAAGCACGATCGTTATATTTTTTCGACTTTTATCCTATAATCGTCCGACAAAAGCGGCCTTGTGCCTTGATATAACGACAACCAACGAGAGACGACCATGCCACCAGCCCCTGCTTACCCCAAAGCATTGCAAGATCTGCGCCTGCCCATCATCTGCTCGCCCATGTTCATCGCCAGTGGTCCCGCGCTGGTAGCGGCCCAGTGCAAGGCCGGGCTGGTCGGTTCGTTTCCCGCGCTCAACGCCCGTCCGGCGGAGCAACTCGATGTCTGGCTGACCCAGTTGCAGGAAGAACTGGCGCAGTGGCAGGCGCAGCACCCGGAACGCAAGGTCGGTCCGATTGCGGTGAACCAGATCGTGCACCAGTCCAATGACCGTCTGGCCCAGGACGTGGCCACCTGCGTCAAGCATCAGGTCCCCATCATCATCTCCAGCCTGCGCGCGCCTCCGCAGGAGATGCTCGATGCCGTGCACAGCTATGGCGGCATCGTGCTGCATGACGTGATCTCCCTGCGCCATGCCGAAAAGGCGCTGGAAGCCGGGGTCGATGGCCTGATCCTGGTGGCTGCCGGCGCTGGCGGCCATGCCGGGACGCTGTCGCCCTTTGCGCTGGTGGGTGAGGTGCGCAAGATGTTCCAGGGGCCGCTGGTGCTGTCGGGTGCCATTGCCACGGGCGACGCCGTGCTGGCCGCGCAGGCCATGGGCGCCGACTTCGCCTACATGGGATCGCGCTGGCTGGCCACGCGCGAATCGAATGTCGATGAGGCCTATCGCCAGGCCATCGTCGACTCCTCCGCGGCCGATGTGGTGTACACCAACCTCTTCACGGGGGTGCACGGCAACTATCTCAAGAAGTCCATCGTCAACGCCGGGCTGGACCCGGACAACCTGCCCGAGGCCGACAAGACCAAGATGAACTTCGGCTCCGGCGGCGGCAGCAAGGCCAAGGCCTGGCGCGATATCTGGGGCGCTGGCCAGGGCGTGGGGCTGATGGACGACGTGCCTGGTGTGCCCGAGATGGTGGATCGGCTGGAGGCCGAATATCACGCCGCACGCAAGCGACTGGCGCTGTAGGAACCTGCAACGCGACGTCGTGGTGGTTCAAGACAAGGCGGATGGGTGACCCATCCGCCTTTCCCTTTTTGTGCAAGCCTGCACCAGCACGGGGGAACACGCCCAGTCCTGGCGCATCCAACGGACGAGTCCATCGCCCCGCCGCGCCCTTGCGGCGCGGCCTGTACGAATCCTCTGTCGGACAAATTCCTATTTTGCATCCTGCCTTGTAACTGGCGGCACTTCTTGTGCGAGGCCCGGTCGTATTTGTTCGCTTCGAGCATGCGCAAGGTAGCCGATGAGCTCGTGAGCCACTGTACTCAAGCTCCCCGGCGCCGGCCCTGCGGCAAAAGAAGAGTCAACCATTTGATGCGAGGACCCCAACATGACCAGCTTCCTGAGAACCAGAAAAGATCGTCATCCCAAACACGACAAACCCCGACTGCCCCATGAGCAGGACCAGAATGCAGACCGTCAGGACCCGGCGCGCAGCGGCCATGCCGTAGACCGCCCGGAAATCCGCCAGGCCTACGACGACATCCGCAAGGGCCAGGTCGATACCGACCTGCGCGGTACCGGCGGTCTGGACGAGGTCAACAAGGGCGCGGGCGGCCGGGCAGCCGGCGCCCCGCGCAAGGAGCCCGACGAAGGATGAGCAGGCGGGACGAAGTGCGGGCGCAATGCCCGCATCCCGCGCATCCGGGCGGGAGCGGGATTTGGGGACTTAGGGACTAGGGACCTACAGACCCGAACGCGTAATCCAGTCCGAGAGGATGGCAAACAATTCCTGCGGCTTTTCCATCGGCGTCATGTGACCGCTATCGCCGATGATCTCCAGGCGCGATTGCGGTATCCGTCGCGCCATCTCTTCCGATTCCTCCACGCTGCGCAACTTGTCTTCGTCACTGCTGACGATGAGGACCGGGCACTGCAACTGTTGCAGTTCTTCCGCATTGCTGTCGCGCAGGGTCTGCAGCTGGCGCAGGAAGACTTCCTTGCCGTTGGCCAGTGCCATCGCCTGCAGCCGGTCCAGCAACGTGCGATCGGTGCTCCGTGCCGGATGCAGGGACGACGCCAGCGCCCGCGAGGTCAGCCCCTTGAAGGGCGTGCGCTGGGCCATGTCGAGCTGGGCCAGCGTGCCCTGCGATTCACGCTCGGTCTGCGGGCGTGAAGAGGTATTGAGCAGCCCCAGCCCCAGCACACGCTCAGGCGCCTTCAGGGCGATTGCCTGGGCCACGAAGCCGCCCATGGAAAACCCCAGCAGCACGAAGCGCTCCGGCGCCTGACGCAGGACCGCATCGGCCATGGCCTGGATGCCGATATCCTGGCCGAGGTCGCCAAAGGTCAGGGCTCCCAGCGTGGCGAGATCGTCCCGCATGTCGTCCCACAGGTGTTCATTGAGCATGAAGCCCGGCAGCAGGACCAGGTTGCGCATCGTGATATTCCTTGCATCCGTTGTTTCAAGAGAGGCGCTATTGTAGGCGCCCGCGCCATCTACTGCAGCCACAGCGCGCGTCGGCTGGAGCCGGCCATGGCCAGGCACAGCACGCCCAGCAGCGCCAGCGCCGCCTGCAGACCCCAGCCATGCGCCAGGAAGCCGAACACCGGCGGTCCGATCAGGCTGCCGCTGTAGCCCAGCGTGGCCACCGCTGCCAATGCTGTCGATCCATGTCGGCCAGCAGCACTGAAGACGAAGGGAAACACCGCCGCCACGCCGGTGCCGGCAATGGCAAACCCCAGGATGGCCACGGCCATGCCGGGCGCGACCACCGCCAGCGCGATGCCGGCGCTGGCGACCAGGGTGCCGATCCACACCACGCGGCGTGCGTCGTAACGGGCCTTGAGACTGTCCCCGACCATGCGCATGATCAGCATCATGCCGGCGAAGGCGGCGTAGGCCAGCGGCGTGCTGCCATCGCTGGCGCCAATGTGGTCCTTCATGTAGATGCCACTCCAGTCGGCGACTGAACCCTCGACGATGGCTCCGCAAAAAGCGATCACCCCCAGTACCACCAGATGGCCATGCGGTACCGCGAAGAGCTTGCGCTGCGGATCGTGTTCCGGGCGGTCGTCGGGCAAGGCCACGTAGGCCGCGTACAGGGGATAGAGGAACAGCGCCGCCACCAGCAGGAAATGCCACACCGGTGCGATGCCCAGCCCCGCCACCGCACTGGCGACCAGCGCGCCCGAGAAGGTCCCCACACAGAACCAGCCGTGCAGCATCGACATGATGGGCCGCCCGGCATCGCGTTCGGCCTGCGCACCCAGCGCGTTGATGGCGACGTCGAAGCAACTGGAGGCTGCGCCGTACAGGGTGCAGATCAGCATCAGGCTCGCCAGCCCCGGCGCCAGACCCAGCAGCGGCAGCGACACCAGCAACGCCAGGCCGGCGTAGAGGGTGCTGTGGCGCGCGCCATAGTGCCCGGTGATCCAGGCCGCCAGGGGGAACGAACCGACCGCGCCGATCCCGCCGCACAACAGCACCAGCGCCAGCGTGGCCGCGTCTAGCTGCAGATGATCCCGGATGGCGGGAATGCGTGCGGCCCAGGTGGCAAAGACGATTCCCAGCAGCAGGAAAAACAGGGGAATGGCAAACTTGCGCCAGATCAGGCGCGAGGGAGAAGCAGGACGAGAAGGGGACGGCTTGGTTGTCATCGATAAGTCAGGAATGTAAACTGCGCAAAAATCATTTCTTTCCTGAAATGAGTTTCAGTATTGCAAACCGCTATTATCCGACAACCCGGAAAGCGCATCGTCATGCGCTGTCGGACACCGCGGTGCAGGGCCGCCCCCAGAGTGGCCAATCAGAAGCCAACGGACCTGCCAGCTTGCAAGAAGGGCGTATGCCGCCTTGCAGATCACGGATCGAACCGCACTCTGAGCGACCGACGCTGCCGGCGGCTGCAATCTCGCAGGGACAGGAATGCCAGTTTCAGAACCGAACAAGATCTATCAGGAAGTCATCGATGCATTGATCGCCATGCATCGGCTCACTGACGGCTATACGCCCAATCACGAAGACCAGACCGCCGAGCTGGCGGTCTTGATCGGGCGGCATCTGCGCCTGCCCGCCGAGCGCATCGACGTGCTGCACATGGCGGCCCAGGTGCACGACATCGGCAAGGCCAGGATACCGCTGGAACTGCTCACCAAGCCGGGCCGCATCACGGCCGACGAATATGGCGTGCTCAAGACCCACGTGCAATTCGGCTACGAGATGCTCAACAAGATCAGCTTCCCCTTCAACCTGGCCGAGATCGTCTGGTGCCACCATGAATACCTCGACGGCAGCGGCTATCCGCGTGGCATCAGCGGCGACGCCCTGCCCTTCGAATCGCGCATCCTGACCGTTGCCGACATCGTCGAATCGATGTCGGCCGACCGCCCCTACCGCAAGTCGCTGGGCATGGCCGTGGCACTGGAAGAAATCCAGCGTCAACGCGGCAGCCGCCTGGACCCGGTGGTGGTGGATGCCTGTCTGCACGTGGTACAGGAACACAACTGGCGCCCCATCGCCAACTGAGCCAACGCCTCCGCCCGCCTCAGCGCATATCTCCCTGCTGCATCGGCTACACTGGGCGCCATAACAAGACCGCCCGGAGACGCCATCCCATGACCAGCCAAGCTGCGCATGCGCCCTCACCCTTCATCCTGCGCCACCCCATCCTGACTGCCCTGGCCCTGTCGCTTGGCACCGCCGTGGCACTGGGCCTGGCGCGCTTTTCCTACGCCCTGCTGCTGGCGCCGATGCGCGCCGACCTCGGCTGGCCTTATCTGGTGGCCGGCGGCATGAATACCGGCAATGCCCTGGGCTACCTGCTGGGGGCACTGCTGACACCCATGCTGATGCGCCGCTACCAGGCACATCGGGTGCTCATCGCGGGTGCCTTCGGAACGGCGCTGCTGTCTTTCCTGCCGGCCCTGACCACGGACACGGTGCTGCAACTGCTGCTGCGGATGGTCACCGGCGTGACCAGTGCGCTCATCTTCGTCTCGGGGGGATTGCTGGTCAGCCGCCTGGCAGCGCTGCATGCGCAACGTGCGGGCCTGCTGCTGGGGCTCTACTACGGTGGCACCGGCATCGGTATCGTCGCCGCCTCATTGCTGGTGCCGCACGTGATGGACACCGCCCTGGCGCAGGGCGCGGCCCATCCCTGGCAATGGGCGTGGATACTGCTGGGCCTGCTGGCACTGGTGGCCAGCATCGTCATGGCCTTGCCGGCAGCACTGATGCCGACCAGCCCGGCGCAGGCGGCCGGCCCCAGTCGTTGGCGGGCGCGCTCCCTGCAGTATGGGCTGGTCGGCTATCTCTTTTTCGGGCTCGGCTATATCGGCTACATGACCTTCGTGATCGCCCTGCTCAAGGAAGAAGGCATGGCACCGGCGCGCATCACGCTCTTCTTTGCGCTGCTGGGCGCAGCCACCTTTGCATCCTCGCGCATCTGGGCGCGCATGCTGGACCGCTTCCGTGGCGGGCAGTCGCTGGCCATCCTCAACGGCCTGCTGTGCGTGGCCACGCTGCTGCCGGCCACGACGAACGCGACGGTGGCAGTGTTCGCCTCCGGCCTGCTCTTCGGGGGATGCTTCCTCTCCGCAGTGGCCTCGACCACCGCCATGGTGCGCCACAACCTGCCACCCTCGGACTGGCCGGCCGGCATCAGCGCCTTCACCATCGTCTTCGCGGTCGGGCAGATCATCGGTCCGTCCATCGTCGGCTGGATCGCCGATGGTGCCGGCGGGCTGCAACGCGGACTGGTGTTTTCCGCCCTGATGCTGCTGGCCGGGTCCCTGGTGGCGTGGCGCCAGCGGCCGCTCAGCTAAGGTTTGGGGACGGCGGACTTACTGTTGCCCCAGATGGCGCCCCAGTGCCTCCACCAGCGTGGCGCAATCCGCATCGGTACCGATGGTGATACGCAGGAACTGCTTGATGCGCTCGGTCTTGAAGTGACGCACGATGATGCCGTCGCTGCGCAGCGCCGCCGCCAGGGCGGCCGCATCGTGTCGCGGATGACGCGCGAAGACGAAGTTGGCCGCCGACGGCAGGACCTGGAAATCCAGGCCTTCCAGCTGCGCCACCAGGGCGGTGCGGCTGGCGATGACCATGCCGCAGGTCTTCTGGAAGTAGTCCTCGTCCTCGATGGCGGCGGTGGCGCCGGCAATCGCCGGACGATCCAGCGGATAGGAGTTGAAGCTGTTCTTGACCCGTTCCAGTGCATCGATCAGGTCGGCGTGGCCGATGGCAAAACCGACCCGCATGCCGGCCAGCGCGCGCGACTTGGAGAAGGTCTGTACCACCAGCAGGTTGGGATAGCGCTGCACCAGCGGGATGGCGCTCTGGCCGCCGAAATCGATATAGGCCTCATCAACCACCACCACCCGCTCCGGATTGCCCTGCAGGATGCGCTCGATCTGCTCCAGTCCCAGCAGGCAGCCGGTGGGCGCGTTCGGGTTGGGGAAGATGATGCCGCCGATGGCCTCGCCCTGGCCGATGTAGTCGTCGGCGCGCAGCGTGAAATCCTCGGCCAGCGGCACGGCGCGATACTCGACCTGGTACAGGCCGGCATAGGTCGGATAGAAGCTGTAGGTGATGTCCGGGAACAGGATGGGCTTGCCATGCTGCAGCAGGGCCTGGAAGGCATGCGCCAGCACTTCGTCGGAGCCATTGCCCACGAACACCTCGCGCGCGCAGATGCCGTCGGCGGCATGGCGGCGGGCGATGGCCAGCTTGAGCGGCTCGGCATCCGGATTGGGATACAGGCGCAGGCTGTCGCTGACTTCACGGGCGATGGCCTGCAGCGCCAGCGGCGACGGACCATACGGGCTCTCGTTGGTATTGAGCTTGACCAGGCGCGCGATCTTGGGTTGTTCGCCGGGGGTGTAGGGCGTCAGGCGGCTGACGATGGGGCTCCAGAACTTGCTCATGAGAAATCGGCCCGCAGCGGGCCACACAGAATTGAGGGAAAGCGCAGATGGTAGCAAACTTGCCGCCGGGCGGCGGACTGCACCTCGGAAATCTCAGAAATAGGGCCGGTAGCGCGGCTTGCGCGCCTCGTCCTGGCGCGACGGTGCGACCTGCACGGGCGTGCTGCTGAGCAGGGAGATGGCGCGCCGGGCAATCTCCGGCGGCAACCCGATGGCTTCCTGGCAAGCCCGCTGCAGTGCCGCCAGCGAGGCAAATCCGGCCGCCGCAGGCGGTGCACCGGCATCTTCCATGCGCGCCAGCCCGGCCAGGACCCAGGCCACGCGCTGCTCGCGCACCAGGCTGCGCAACGATTCCCCTTCGGCAAAAAGCAGCGCGCGCAGGCGCGCCGGGCTCATCTGCCAATCACGGGCAATGCCCTCGGCGCGCCAGTCGGCGGCAGGTCGCGCGAAGATCGCGGCGGCCAGGCGACGTGCATGGGGCTTGCTGGCATCGGCCGCGCTTTCCATGTCGGCCGGGGATTGCGTCTCCAGCGCCAGCGACCAGACGGCCGGACGCATGCCCTGCGCCGCCATGCGCGGATGGGCCAGGCAGGAGAAGCGCACGAAGGACGGGACGGTGAAGCTCTCGCCCTCCCTCAGTTCGATAGTGACATTGCCGCTCCTGAGCGTGGCTGCGCCCTTCCACACCCGCACCCGCGCCGGCGCGGCGAAACGCAGTTCGCGCAATTGCAGGTGATGGTGGGTGACGATGGCCATGGGAATTCAGTTGCGGGAAGGTCGACCGATGGTATGCCAGGCCAGGCCGCCAGACTGTCGTTGCGGTGACAGGCTGCGCCGCCTCATAGCGAGGCCATGCCGAAGGCGCGCAGGCCATCGAGGTCGACCACGCGGATGCTCTGGTAGGAAATCTCTACCAGCCCCAGTTCGGCCAGGTGGCGCATGGCCTGGTTCACGCGCTGGCGTGACAGACCGGTCAGGAGGCCGATCTCTTCCTGCGACAGTTCCAGCACCTTGGAGGTACGCGGGTACAACATGGGATGGAAGAGTTGCGCAATCGCCTGTGCCACGCGGGCATCCACATCCAGCAGACGCTCGTTCTGCACGGTGGCGATGAACTGGCCCATGCGCTCGTTGAGCTGGCCGATCACGAAGGCATTGAAGGGCAGGCTCTCGGCCATCAGGCGATGGAAGGTATCAGCCGGCACCAGCAGGATCTGCGAGGCGCGGATGGCGATGACGTCATAACGGCGCGGCTCGCGCTTGATCACGCTGCCCTCGCCGCACCACCCGCCCTCGGGCACACCCGACAGCGTGCTGCTGCGGCCGTCGATGTTGTAGACCGCCAGCTTGATGAGGCCCTCATGCACGCCGATCCAGTAATCGGAGCGCTCGCCCCGCCGGGCCACGAAGGCATCGGCGGCAAAGCGCGACAATTGCGTGGTCGCGGCCGCCAGCGCACGATGTTCGGCCGACAGGGCGGCGAACCAGTCGTATTGCTGCAGAAGCTGCGCCATCTTGCTGCTCATGAGGGGCTTGGGGGAAGGAGGAAAACGCCGGACATTGTCGCATGTCAGCCTTGTCGTCGTGATGACAAAGCGCAAGCCGGCTTCAGTGCTACCCTAGAGAACTGATCTGCGGCTGATAAAAAATGCACAAGGCCGCCGCCCCACCATCCCCGCCGCTAGGAGACAGACATGGCAGATTTCGACACCGGCCTCGGCCGCAACACCGCCAATTACGCGGCCCTCACCCCCATCGATTTCATCGCGCGTGCCGCCGCCGTCTATGGCAAGCGCACCGCCATCATCCACGGCGCACTGCGCCAGGACTGGGACCAGACCTACCGCCGCACGCGCCGACTGGCCAGCGCCCTGCAAGGCCTGGGCGTGGGCAAGAACGACACCGTGGCAGCCATGCTGCCCAATACCCCGGCGATGGTGGAGGCGCACTTCGGCGTACCGATGGCCGGCGCCGTGCTCAACGCGCTCAACATCCGGCTCGACGCCGAATCCATCGTCTTCATGCTGCGCCATGGAGAAGCACGGGTACTGCTGATCGACAGCGAATTCGCCGCACTGGCACAGCAGTTGCGCACGCAATTGCCAGCGCTGAAGATCGTCGAAGTCTTTGATGAACTGGGCCCACCACCGGTGGCGGGTGAACGCTTCGGCCACCTGGAGTACGAAGCCCTGCTGGCCAGCGGTGACGAACAGTTTGACTGGCAGATGCCGGCCGACGAATGGGATGCGATTGCCCTGAACTACACCTCCGGCACCACCGGTGACCCCAAGGGCGTGGTCTATCACCATCGCGGCGCGGCCTTGAATGCGGTGTCCAACATCCTCGAATGGGACCTGCCCAAGCACCCGGTCTATCTGTGGACGCTGCCCATGTTCCATTGCAACGGTTGGTGCTTCCCGTGGACGGTCGCCGCGCGCGCCGGCGTGAACGTATGCCTGCGCAAGTTCGATCCCAAACTGGTGTTCGACCTGATCGCCGAGCATGGCATCACCCACTACTGCGCCGCGCCCATCGTCCATGCGGCGCTGGCCAATGCGCCCGAGGGCTGGCGCGCCGGCATCCGCGGTCCGGTCAAGGCGATGGTGGCCGGGGCACCGCCGCCAGCGGCCGTGCTGGCCAAGATGGAGGCCATGCAGTTCGAACTGACCCACGTCTATGGCCTGACCGAGGTCTACGGGCCGGCGGCGGTCTGCGCCGAGCAGGATGACTGGAGCGGCCTGTCGGTGGATCAGCGGGCGGTGTTGAAGTCGCGCCAGGGCGTGCGCTACCACCTGCAGAGTGGCGTGACGGTGCTCTCGCCGGACACCATGCAAGCGGTGGCCGCCGATGGCGAGGAGATCGGCGAGATCATGTTCCGCGGCAACATCTGCATGAAGGGCTATCTCAAGAACGACAAGGCCACGCAGGAAGCCTTCGCCGGCGGCTGGTTCCACACCGGCGACCTGGGCGTAATGAATGCCGACGGTTACATCAAGATCAAGGACCGCAGCAAGGACATCATCATCTCCGGGGGCGAGAACATCTCCAGCGTGGAAGTGGAAGACGTGCTCTACCGTCACCCGGCCGTACTGGCGGCTGCCGTGGTGGCACAGCCGGACGAGAAATGGGGCGAGACCCCCTGCGCCTTTGTCGAACTGAAGGAAGGTGCCGACATCGGCGCGGCCGAACTGGCTGAGTTCTGCCGTGGCCACCTGGCCGGCTTCAAGGTGCCCAAGGCGATCTACTTCGGGCCGTTGCCCAAGACCTCTACCGGCAAGATCCAGAAGTTCGAACTGCGCAAGCGGATGAAGTCGGACAGCGCCATCAACGTCTGAGGCGCGTCGGCACCTTCACTGAGGCTTGCATCAGGCCTTGCGCACGGCGATGTGGTACAGGCCCCACGGGCATTGGCCGAAGCGCTCCGGCAAGGGGCGCGCGGTCATCTCCGGGAAGCTGTCGGCATCATAGACGGCCCACAGCGGACCGAGCCCGCCCAGTGGAATCGGCTTGCCATCCAGGTGGGTGGCGACGATGAAGCGGTACTTGGCAATATCGGCTGCGGACACCAGCACCGCATAGCCATCCACGGCGCGCAGGGCGCAGTTCTGCAGCGCGGCGGGGGCGCCACAGACGCGCAGCACCTCCGACAGCAAGGGACCGCGCAGGCTATGGCGACGGCGGTCGTATTCCAGCGTAGGGTGGATTTCCACCGAAGGCAGGGCCGACAGGGCGGCGAAGTCGAAGGTATAGGCCTTGTCGAAACTCAGTTTCTGCTTGGCCATCATCTGATCCAGCGCCGGATCGAGGGCGCCGCGATTGCTGTTGCCGATGTCGCCAGTGACGGTCAGCAACACCGGCCCGGACCCACCGGCCTTCTTGTCCGCAGCCAGCGCCGGCAGGGCAGCCGGTGCGGCCAGCAGAGTGGCGCCCAGGCGCATGAACTGGCGTTTTTGCATGATGGTCCCTTCCTTGGATGATGAATGTGGCCGATTGTAGGCACATAACGGCCCATGAACAACGGCCCGCTTCCATCCGGGAGCGGGCCGCGTCGTTTCAGGCGAATATCAGGCGAATATCAGGCGAGTACAGTGCTCAGTCACGCGGCGGGCGACCCCGCCAGTAACCGGCCAGCAGCGAACCCGACAGGTTGTGCCACACCGAGAACAACGCGCCCGGCAAGGCCGCCACCGGGGTGAAGTAAAGCTTGCCCAGCGCAGCTGCCAGACCGGAATTCTGCATCCCCACCTCGATGGCCAGGGTGCGGCATACCGCTTCGTCGAAGCCAAGCAGGCGACCACCCCAGTAGCCACCCAGCAAACCCAGGCCGTTGTGCAGGATCACGCCCACCAGTACCACCAGGCCCACCGAGGCGATGCTGGCCTGGCTACCGGCAACCACCGCCGAGATGATCAGCAGGATCGCCACCATCGACACCAGCGAGAGGTAGGGTTCGATGCGGCGGATCAGGTTGCCGGCAAACAGGTTCAGTACCAGGCCCACGGCGATGGGCACCACCACGATCTGCACGATGGACATGAGCATGGCATGCGCGTCGAAGTGGATGGAAGCGTCCACATACAGCTCCGTCAGCAGCGGCGTGGCAAATACCGACACCAGCGCCGACAGCGTGGAAATGGTGACCGACAGCGCGACATCGCCGCGCGAGAGATAGATCATCACGTTGGAGGCGGTACCGGAGGCAACGCTGCCCACCAGCACCATGCCGGCGGTCAGGTCTGGCGGCATGCGCAGCACCTTGGCGATGACCCAGGCGGCCAGCGGCATGACCAGGTAGTGCAGGATGATGCCGGCAGCCACCGGCGCGGGGCGCTTGATGATGCGCTTGAAGTCATCCACCGTCAGCGTCACGCCCATGGTCAGCATGATCAGGGTGAGGAGCTGGGTGATGTACTTGCCCAGGGGCGTGAAGGTCGGTGGCGAGAAATAGGCGGCGGCGGAAAGCAGCAGCGCCCACACGGGGAAGAGGCGGGTAATCGTGGCGAGCATGTCAGGGCGGATGAATGATGGATACAGTCCTGGGACCCGATGGCAAACGTAGCCCGGGGAGCCAGGTGGCGCGAATTTTTTTATCGGGTGCGCGGATGACGCGAACGAGGAAGGAGAGATCATCGCGCCCGGGATAGGACGGCGGCCTCTTCTCGACCGGGCGCCTGGTGGGCGCGAGGGCGTGATTCTACCCGCGCAGGGCGTTTTCTGCCCGCTCCCGGGCCATGGGAACCGCTCCTATGGGGATGGATCACACTTGAAGGTCAACATCACCTTGGGCGGCATCACCCCGATCACGCCATCGGAGCGCTCACTGCCGGTCACGCGTGCGCGGCGCCCGCGCTGGCGACACCAGTCGTCGGCCTGCTGCAGGCCCTGGATGGCCACGCCCTCGTTGCCGTGCCAGCGCGAACTGGCCACCAGCAGATAGGTGTCCTTGTCGATCTGCGTGACCGGTTGCGAACTGGCGCAAGCACCCAGCAGCAGACAGATGGTCAGCACCTGGCGCGTCTTCATCGACGTTTCCCCCGAGGATTCCTGTGATGCAGGGATGGTAGCCATCGGCACGGGCCACGTCATGCATCCCTACAACTCTTTACGCTCCCTCCCGGCGAAAAAAACGCCGCTGACGTCAGCGACGTCCAGCGGCGTTTCCCGGGTACGGATCGATCAGGCGATCAGCGAGCGATCAGCGCGTGACCGGCTTGTAGCGGATGCGCTTGGGCTTGGCGGCTTCTTCGCCCAGACGCTTCTTCTTGTCGGCTTCGTATTCCTGATAGTTACCGTCGAAGAAGGTGACCTGCGAATCACCCTCGAAGGCGATGATGTGGGTCGCGATACGGTCCAGGAACCAGCGATCGTGGGAGATCACCAGCACAGTGCCGGCGAATTCCAGCAGCGCGTCTTCCAGGGCACGCAGGGTTTCCACGTCGAGGTCGTTGGACGGTTCGTCCAGCAGCAGGACGTTGCCGCCCTGCAGCAGGGTCTTGGCCAGATGCAGGCGACCGCGTTCACCACCGGAGAGGTTGCCGACCACCTTCTGCTGGTCGCCACCCTTGAAGTTGAAGCGGCCCAGGTAGGCACGCGACGGCATTTCGAAGCGGCCCACGGTGAGGATGTCGGCACCGCCGGAAACGTCCTCGAAGACCGTCTTCTTGTTGCCCAGGTCTTCACGCGACTGGTCCACCAGCGACACCTTGACGGTGGGGCCGAGCACCAGTTCGCCGCTGTCCGGCGTTTCGCGACCGGCCAGCATGCGGAACAGGGTGGACTTACCGGCGCCGTTGGGGCCGATGATACCGACGATGGCACCGGCCGGAATCTTGAAGTTCAGGTCATCGATCAGCAGGCGGTCGCCATAGCCCTTGCTGACGTTCTTGAACTCGATGACTTCATTGCCCAGGCGCTCGGCCACGGGAATGAAGATTTCCTGGGTCTCGTTGCGCTTCTGGTATTCGTATTCGGACAGTTCATTGAAGCGGGCCAGACGCGCCTTGCTCTTGGCCTGACGACCCTTGGGGTTCTGGCGTACCCATTCCAGTTCCTTGGCGATGGTCTTCTGACGCGCCGATTCGCTGGCTTCTTCCTGCTTCAGGCGGGCTTCCTTCTGTTCCAGCCAGGAGCTGTAGTTGCCCTTCCAGGGGATGCCGTGGCCACGGTCCAGTTCCAGGATCCATTCGGCGGCGTTGTCGAGGAAGTAGCGATCGTGGGTGATGGCCACCACGGTGCCGGGGAAGCGCTGCAGGAACTGCTCCAGCCAGTCCACCGATTCGGCGTCCAGGTGGTTGGTCGGTTCATCCAGCAGCAGCATGTCGGGCTTGGAGAGCAGCAGCTTGCACAGTGCCACGCGGCGCTTTTCACCACCGGAGAGCACGCCGATCCTGGCGTCCCAGGGCGGCAGGCGCAGCGCGTCGGCGGCCATCTCCAGCTGCTGGTTGAGGCTGTTGCCGTCGGCGGCGGCGATGATGGCTTCCAGGCGCGCCTGCTCGGTGGCCAGGGCGTCGAAGTCGGCGTCTTCCTCGGCATAGGCGGCGTAGACGGCGTCCAGCTTGGCCTGGGCTTCGAAGACTTCGCCCAGGGCGCTTTCGACTTCCTGGCGCACGGTCTTCTCGGCGTCGAGTTGCGGTTCCTGCGGCAGGTAGCCGATGTTCAGGTTG
>Ga0308159_1001802_pt1 | contig 28038 bp, 27 predicted proteins | sample PhyCR1_FD_201040 | JGI IMG/M metagenome (GOLD analysis project Ga0308159, IMG submission 201040) | Phyllosphere microbial communities from UC Gill Tract Community Farm, Albany, California, United States - DLSLC.R1 | ecosystem: Host-associated > Plants > Phyllosphere > Unclassified | place: USA...
TGGATATGCTCGTCGCAAACGACCTTCACCAACGCCAGGAGATGCGCCGTCCGCTCACCGAGCCAGACCAGAGCCTCTTCGCTGATCTCGAAATGCTTGGAATATCGAGCCTTAACATAGGCTTCGTTGATCGTGTTAAACCAAGCTCTCTGCCGATGGTGATCTCGTGGAAACGCTTCCACTAGTCGAAGGTCTTGCTCCTCGGCGAGCGAGCGCAGGAACTTGATGTTGTGAGAGGCAGGCCCGTAATTGGTCAGGGTCAGCAGGACGCAGGAGTAGGCTTGTTCAATCGCTTGATGCAGAAGAAAAGCAGCTCTCTTCGTAAAGCCACTGCTGCGAGCGTGACCCGAAAGAACGAAAAACTCGGTGCCAGCCTCAAACCTTTCTCGGCAGTGCTCTCGTGCCACGCCCAAGCGTTCGTCTGCAGTCAATAGCTTCGGCTCAGCCAACGGCTCGTCATCAAGCTCGTAGAGAACGATGCCTTCCTTGCGGATGTCGGAGAAGAAGTAGTGCCCCTTCTTCAGCTCCGTGTTCACCTCGCGCAGCGAGTGGACGATGAACTGCGTCGGCGTTTCGATGAAGCCGTCGCGGATGATCCGGTCGGCGGCCTTGTACCAATAGGTCGCATGGTCCGTCAGCTTGCGATTGTTGACGATCACCAGCAAATCGAAATCCGAGCGATAGCCCTTCATCGTATGCGGCTCATCGACAAAGGTGCCGCGCGCATAAGAACCAAACAGGATGATTTTCAGAATGCGTCCGCGCTTCTTGAAGTCGGCTGTGCCTTCGTTCAGCGCATCCTCGAACTCCTCGTGAAGAATCTCCAGCGCACGGGCAAGCTCTCGCTGCTTTCGGTGTGGGATATGATCGAGGGAGGATTTCATCATGGGAACAGGGTCTGACTGGCTTCCAATTATCGCTGCGATCTCATCGCGCTGGTGGTATCCATGGACCTTATACGCTTCGTAACATTCATCAAATGGCAAAAGTGCTAGTCGACTTTTGGAGGTCCGGATGTGGCTGGCACCAACGCCCGTCCCTAATGTGGCCCATAGCAGGTGTGATCTCTCCCATCGTTCTTCGCGTCGAGACCATGCGTTATGCTCCAGCCCGCTCGAGCAAACGAACTGAAGCGCATGCAGTTGCGTTGCCGCACGCTGTCTGGAACCAGCAGAATCCTGCCGGGTTAGTCTTCCTCAACATGAGGAGAAGAACGATGTCGGAAACAACACGAGGCCGTAACCAGGATCGCGCACGCGTGGCTGGCGGACAGGATCATGAAGTCCGCTATGAGGCCAATAAGGAACACGCGTCGAAAGACGATGTGAAGAGTGCGATCAAGTCGGTTGGCAACAGCCGCGACAAGGTCGAAGACGAGCTCGATCGCAAAGGCTGATTGCCACCTGTCCTTGATCAACGAAAGCCGCCTGGCGTCAACCAGGCGGCTTTCATTTCGTCGTCGGACGTCTTGCCCGTTGATGGCGCTTGTGCCGTTTTCCCTTTCTGCCGTCAGAGCAAGTGGCGCGCCTGTCCTGCCGCTCACTTCGGCGCTGTGTGGGAGCGCGTTCCCGTCAGGACAGGCTCGATCATCGCCTCCCATCTTCCGTCGCAGTCAGTGCCCATTCTCGTTGCTTGCTGAACCACGTTGACGTTCGATGGCAGTCACTTTGTCTGGCGCTTTGTAAGTCGCTTCTTTTGGCGCCTGTATGTCTCTCAAATCCGCTCGAACAATCCTTTGAACTCCTTGTCCTCATAGTACCGGATCTTACGAAGCTTCGCGGGATAATGCCCCTGCCGAAGAAGGATCATTCTGTCGTCTGGCAGTCGCATGATCTCGTCGGCATTCATGAGGTTGCGGGCAGCGATATGCTCCGAGTTGTTCTGCTTGCCCTCCCCATAGGAAGCCGTCATGTAATGCGCATCCCGCTTGCCGATCGAGCGCGCAACAAGCTCGGCCGTCTCGATGTCGTTCACACCAAACACCTGCAGCACGGCGGCATTGGCGAGGAAGGTGTTCGCACCTTTGCCGTAGAGCGCACGCAGCTGATGAATGTCCTGCAGGATCGGCCAGAGCTGCACGCCATATCCTGCCATCAGCCCCATGGCGCGCACGACGGCATCTAACCGTCCAAGGCTCGCAAACTCGTCGAACAGGAACAAAACGGACTTGTTTGCGGGAGCCTCTTTCTCCTCCCTCCCCAATGTCGCTGACATCGCTTCTGGTGCGGTAACGCCTTCGAGTGGTGACGGACCTTTGCGCGACCCTACCATCTCCGTCAGGCTCTGGCTGATCATCAATCGTAGCCATCGTGCATAGGTGCCAAGTCTGTCCGGTGGCAGCACCAGGAAGACGCTCTGCGTTCTCTCTTTCAGATCGGCAAAGCAAAAGTCCGATCGCTCCATCACCTGCTTCATGCGCGGGCTGTCGAGGAAGTGCGTATGGCGCTGCGCCGATGACAAGACGCCCGATGCCTCGCGATCGGATTTGCCCAAATGCCGGTTGGCGGCACGTGCTATCAGTCCGTCACAGCATCTGCTCTCCTGCATCCGTGTCAGCAGATCGTCAAACGCCTTTGGCGCTCTGGTCAGATAGTCGCGCAGCGTTGCCGGATGACGACGATGCGGTGGTTCGCTTGCAACCACCATCATGATCAAACCGGCAATCAGTGCCCTGGCTTCCTCGTTCCAATGCGCGTCACCAGAGCTCCCCGGTTCGTCATAAACCAGAGCACCGGCAAGCGTGCCGGCGTGCTCGGCGATATCGACATCATTGGCATCGAGATGCGCAAACGGATTGAAGCAAGAGGATTGCCGATCCGTCACTCCGAACGGGTCAAGTACATGCAGTGCGCCAAAGCGTTCCCTTGCCCGCGCCGTGATCCTGGCATTCTCTCCTTTCGGATCGATGCAGATGACGGAACGCTGAAGTGTCAGCAGGTTCGGAATAATCGTGCCGACACCTTTGCCGGTTCGCGTTGGCGCCATCGTCATCAGATGCGATGGACCGTCATAGCGCAGCAAAGCTTTCGTTTGCGGATCGCGTCCGATGATGAGACCGGCACGATCCTTTCCTCTCATCGATGCGATGTCTTTCGCACTGGCCCAGCGTGCCGTGCCGAACACCGATTGCACCGGCATCTCGGAGACGAAGGCCCCCATGAATCCGAACACCCCGAAAACAAGCGGCAGATGTTTTGCCACGACTAGCAGGACCTCACTGATCAGTCCCTGCTCCAGACCGAATGCCCAATGGACCACGAAGTCGAGGAAGATAATGGTGCCCGCATTCACCCAGCCGATCGCTGCACAGATTGCTGCCAGGAACGGTGCTGTCACCACCGCCTTCACAAAGCCCCAGACCGTCATGACTGCACGGTGCCTCCGTCCTCGCTCGTGGAGCCTTGCGTGTCATCTTGAAGCGTCCGTGCTGCCTCATCGACGGTGCTATCCAGTCCAGCGCTTGACGCCGCATGGTTCGACATATCGGTCTCATTCTGTGGCCACAACAGATCAACGAATAGCAGCCGGTCCGCATCGCGGCTGAGGTAAGCCGGAAACTCGCGAGCCAGCCATTGTCGCAACTGTTTGCCGTCCATCGCTCCCTGTTGATGTGCGTCATCTTCGTCCTGCTCCAGCCGTTCCAGAAGGAACGATCCAAGCAGCATCCTGCGCCGTGTCGTCTCCGCCCGCTGCTGCTTCTCTAGCCGCGATTGCAGCGCCTTTTTCTGCTCTCCCAGCTCCCTGATCCGTTGCTCGATGGGTTTTCGCATGCCTCTCTCCCTGTTGTTGATGGGTCAAAGCACGGCATTGAAGGAAAGCCCTTTCGAATTGGCCACTGGCATTTGTGCTAGTTGAATACTGACCTCCCGAGAGCTACCCCCGGTTAAGGCACAAGGGCGCACTTACGAGTTGAGCACATTTTGGCGCGTGGTTTGCGCCCTTTGGCCAGGGAACAAGGCACAGTTGGGGACTGTCTGCCTGTCGGGTTTGTCTATCGCGGGGGAATGATGGCGATCTATCATTGCAGCGCAAAGCCGGTCAGCCGATCGGGCGGTCGAAGTGCCGTCGCCGCCATCGCCTACCGGACGGCAAGCCTGCTGACCAACGAACGCGATGGCCTCACCCATGATTTTACTGCCAAGAAGGGTGTAGTTCATTCCGAGATCGTTCTGCCCGACGATGTCGACGCAGACTGGGCGCTGGATCGCTCAGCACTGTGGAACGCAGCAGAGAGGGCAGAGCGTCGTCGGGATTCCCGCGTTGCCCGCGAGTTCGAGATCGCTCTTCCGCATGAGCTCAGTGCAGACGCCCGCCTGTCGCTCGCCCGTGCCTTTGCCCAGTATCTGGCCGACCGCTACGGTGCTGCGGTCGACTTTGCCATTCATGTTCCCCAGGGCAAGAGTGACATCCGCAATGTTCATGCCCATGTGATGATGACGACGCGCGAGGTGACACCAGAAGGCCTCGGCGAGAAGACGATGATCGAGCGTGAGAACAGGTGGTTGCTGGCCAGTGGTCTTCCGACATCGCATATGCAGATGCGCGATATCCGCAAAGCCTTTGCCGATCATACCAATCGCCATCTTCTGGAGGCCGGTCTCGATATCCGTGTCGATCACCGATCGCATCTCGACCGCGGTCTGGAGCTCTCACCAACAGAGCATATGGGCGTCCATGCCAGCCAGATGGAGCGGCGTGGGCTGGATGTTTCCAGAGCTCGTCTGGAAGACAAGGCAGCGAAGAAAAACGCCGATCTCATCCGCAGGAAGCCGGAAGAGGTTTTGCGCATTCTGACCGACGAGAGAAGCGTCTTCGATCGTCATGACATCGCCCGCACCATCCATCGCTACATCAACGACAATGATGGTTTCCAGCGCGCCTTTGCAGCCGTGATGGCGTCGCCTCAGCTCGTCGAGCTATTGCCGGAGCAAAACAGCAAACTGGCAAAATACTCGACGCGCGAGATGATCAGCGTCGAGCACGCGATGGCAGCAAGCAGCCTGCGCATGGCGGAGCGAAACAATCATCGCGTCAGCGCAAACACGATCGATAAGGCGCTTCGCCGGCGGGATGCGATGCTCGGCGGTTCCGGTCTCACGGATGAGCAAAGGACCGCTGTTCGTCACATCACCTCGCCGACACAGATTGCGGCCGTCATCGGCTTTGCCGGTGCTGGCAAATCAACGATGTTGTCTGCCGCGCGAGAAGCCTGGGAAGCGCAAGGATACCGTGTTCACGGGGCTGCCCTTGCCGGCAAGGCAGCAGAAGGTTTGACCACGTCATCGGGGATTGCAGCACGCACGCTGGCATCCTGGGAGTATGGTTGGAGCCGCGGCAGATACGAGCTTGGGCGAAACGACATTCTCGTCATCGACGAGGCTGGCATGGTGGCAAGCCGTCAACTGGCGCGCTTCGTTGCGGAGGCCGAAAAGCGTGGCGCCAAGCTTGTTCTCGTTGATGATCATGAGCAGCTTCAGGCGATCGGTGCAGGCTCGCCGTTCCGCGCCATCGCGGAGCGCATCGGCTCCGTCCAACTCACAGACATCCTCCGGCAGAAGCATGACTGGCAGCGAGAAGCTTCGGTTGCCTTTGCCACGCACCGCACGGCGGAAGGATTGCAGCATTATGCGGAGCGCGAAAGCATTCGCTTTGCCGATGATCGGGAGCAGGCCTGCGCCGATCTCATCCGCGATTATCTTGCTGACCGAGCGCAGAACCCGGAGGGCTCACGCATCGCATTGGCCCATCGGCGGGTCGACGTTCGGGCCATCAATGACGGTATTCGAGATGTGCTGCAGGCCGAAGGACTGCTCGCGAAAGCAGTCGGTCAGCAAGAAGTTGGTGCGAGCAATGGTGGCGAACGAACCGATCGCGAGCTCGTCTATCAGACCGTCAATGGCGAGCGTGCCTTTGCGCCTGGCGATCGCATTGTGCTCCTGGAAAACAATCGCGATCTTGGCGTCAAGAACGGCATGCTGGGCACGGTGGAAGCCGTCGAGCCGAACGCACTACATTTGCGGCTCGACGGATCTTCGGGCGGACCAAACGATGCCCGCCATCTCGCTCTACCGGTCAAAGATTACCAATCCTTTGATCACGGCTACGCCACCACCATTCACAAGGCCCAAGGCGCCACCGTCGACCGCGCTTTCGTCATGGCATCCTCTACCATGGATCGGCATCTGACCTATGTCGCCATGACCCGTCACCGGGATGCGGTGATGCTGTATGCCGGTCGTGATGAGCTGAAAGACATGAAGGAGATGGTCGCCAGCATGGGGCGCTCCGGCGTCAAGGAAACCATGCTCGATTATGAGCAGGTGTTTGCCGAAAGGCGCGGCTTGCAGGCGAGAGCGAGCGGAATGGAGGAGCTGGAGGTCGCCAGGGTCGAGGCGAAAACGCATCAACAGGAACGCGGCCTCGCGCCACAGCAACCGCTAGAACAACCGAGCTTACCGCAGCAAGACATCCCTGCCCCGCTCGTTGCTCCAATCAGACATTATGACAGCACCGTCGACGAGGTGGCTTGGCAGAACGCCATGCCGCATCTGGAGCGTGAGATCGAGAATCTACAATCGATGGCAAGCTCGGTTTATGAGGATTCATTTACCGTTGCGCTCACCTTCAAGGGCCTGATCCTCGATGACAAAGTCGACAAAGCGGAACTGGTTAGAGCCGCCCAGGAGCGGCCGGAACAGTTTGGTATGCTACGTGGCAAGAGTGGCCTGTTCGGTGGCAATACCGAGCGCAAGCAGGCCATGAGCAAGGCGAAGGGCCTCTCCAGCCATGTCGGGTATGCGGCAGAAACCTGGGAGCGCCGATTCAACGAAGCGCGTTGGTCGGAAGAATGGCAACGCGAGAAGCGTGACATCGTCGAAGTTCCAGGTTTATCGCCGAAGAGCGAGGCGATCCTCAGAGCTTTTGATCAAGTCGACAGCGGGCAGAAGCCGCAGTTTCTTGAGCGGATGATTGAGACGCCGGGGGGCAAGCAGGCACTGCAAGAGGCAGCGGCGATCGCCAAGGCGCTGGAGAAACGCTTCGGAACGCTCAACAGGTCGGAGCTGGAAAAGATGGATCTACGGCTAGGCAAGGATCAGCTTCAACACGTCGATCGCATTAGGAACGTCGCGCGGCTGGTTCAGCGGGCGCTTACGGCAGAACAGAGAAGGACGTATCAGCTCGAGCAGTCGTTGAAGAAGGGGTTGGGCATGGGGCTTTGAGCGCTTGAAACCAGATCGCTGTTACAGCACACTCGAAATGCGGCAGACCTGCAAAGAAATTTGGTGTTCAAATGTCATCCTCTGACGGGGCCAGACAGGCTCGTCACTTTTACGATTTCCGAAAATTCACCCTATGCCTGGCTCGCGCATTGCCACATTTGCGTTAGCTGATCACACTCTAGTGGTCGTCCACGAAAGTACCCTTCTCAAAGCCGCTCCACAAATACTCACAAAAGTGCAACGTAGCACAGTACTGATAAAATTCGGCTAACTCATTGGTTCGTCTCACACCTTGGTTGAATAAGTGTCGCACCATGAGCCCAACAAGCAAATAACCGAAAAACAGTATTAGGATTAAGATGCCCAACTCCGACAAAAATAGCGGCAGCGGAACAAGCACAAGGATTGCCCTGTAGGTAATTATATCCCGCCGTATCAAGGCTTTAAGAGATTTAGCAAAATACATCTTGAATCTCTGACTGAGTGGAACCAAAACCTATATTGATGAGTCACCGGAGTTCAATTGGGACAACAACAACTAGGGCAAAAAGTTTTGGATGTCGTCCGCGTTGACTCCACTTCTAGATGCCAGAACTGCGGCTTTAGTCTAGTTTATTTCTCAAAATTTTCATTCTTCGCCCGCTACTCTGCTTTTGAACCATAGGGGAGCGCCCCTGATTTCATGCCTTTCGAAAGAACGTGCTGACAGCCGCGATAAAACTCGCGAGGCACCTGTGGTGGCGATCGGGGCTTTAAGATCAATCATCGACAAAATTCCCTCTGCCGAAGCCATTCCACAGGTATTCCACACAACGGAGCGCAAAGCAGTAATACCTGTAAAGTCCTAGTTCGCTTGACGATCTGACGCCTCTGTTTTCCACAAATCGTACAAACAGTCCTGCGAGAACATAAAGGGAAAAGGCAGTCAAAAACGTAAGCGGCAAGGAGACCCCATCTGACGGGTCTGATGCTGGGTAAGGTATTTCAGGCATACGAGTTCTTTGGATGTGAGGATCTATGTCTAGACCTGCGGCTAGCCTTGGGTTGATGCGAATGATCGAGGCGGTGCCCGATCGCCTGGACGGGTCCCCGCGACAGTTGCGACGGTTCTGGTCTGACGAATTCAAGGCCACAGCGGTTGAGCAGGCCTGTCAGCCCGGTGTGAACATGTCTGCCGTGGCGCGGCAGATCGGTATCTTGCCGTCTCAACTCTACCGCTGGCGTAGAGAACTGTTGGGCAGTGATGAGTCTGGACTAGCAGCGGCAGTTGATCCGCAGAGCGTCGCACCTGACCCCGACCCCGTCGTCGAAATCGACATTGACGGTATCGTCGTACGGGTCGGCCGGCATGTTGAAGAAGCGCATCTGCAGCGTGTCATCCGAGCGTTTCGCTCAGCATGATCCCCGCAGGTGTAAAGGTCTTCCTGGCCAGCCATCCCATCGACTTCCGCAAAGGGCCGGACAGCCTGCTGTCGCTGGTGCGGGATGCTGGCAGTGATCCGTTCAACGGCTCGCTCTATGTCTTCCGGGCCAAACGGGCCGACCGGATCAAGATCGTCTGGTGGGATGGATCAGGGGTTTGCCTTTACGCCAAGCGGCTGGAGAAGGCGCAGTTTTGCTGGCCGCGGATAGGCCACAACCGAGTCCAGCTCAACCATGCCCAGCTCATGGCGCTCGTTGACGGCCTGGACTGGAAACGGGTGCGTTCGGTGGCGGTGAAGCCGCCGGAGATTGGTGGGTAAATGCCTGCGGCAAAGTGAATCAACCGCCTGAAAGGGCAGGAAAATCGGAGCAAAATATGCTCTAGTAGACGTCATGACGCCGCCCGATCTGCAGCTCCCGGATGATATAGAGACCCTGAAAGCTATGGTCCTTGCCATGGCCGAGAAGGCAGCGCTTACCGATGCTCTTGAAAGCGAGGTCGCAGACCTGAAAGCCAGAAACGCCGATGCTGATGAACGCATCGAACGACTGACCCAGATCCTGAAGGCCTTTGATCGTGCCCGCTTTGGCCGGCGATCAGAAAAACTCGGCTCTCCAGGCATCGATGATGAGCAGGAGGCCTTTGTCGTCGAGGAAATCGAGACCGGCATCGCTGCGATCCGAGCCCAGGTCGACAAGGGCGCAACCCATCCCGACAGCAAACGTCCGCCGCGGCCGCGCAAAGGCTTCGCACCGCATCTGGAACGGGTCGAAGTGGTGATCGAGCCGGATGAACTGCCCGAACACGTCGACAAACAGAAGGTGCTGATCGGAGAAGACGTCTCGGAGCGACTTGACGTCGTGCCGGCGAAGTTCCGCGTCATCGTCACACGCCGACCGAAGTATGCCTTCAAAAATGAAGACGGCGTCATTCAGGCCGCCGCACCCGCGCACATTATCGAGGCGGGCATTCCGACGGAAGCGCTTCTCGCGCAGATCGCCGTCTCGAAGTATGCCGATGGCCTTCCGCTCTATCGGCAGGAGGCAATCTATGCCCGCGACAAGGTCGAGCTTGACCGGAAGCTGATGGCTCAATGGATGGGTAAGCTTGGCTTTGAACTTGATATCCTCGCCGACTACATTCTCGCCGAGATCAAGAAGGCTGAGCGTATCTTCGCTGACGAGACGACGTTGCCCACACTCGCACCCGGATCCGGATCGGCCAAGACGGCCTGGCTTTGGGCTTATGCCCGCGATGACAGACCCTTCGGTGGCAGTAGCCCGCCGATGGTTGCCTTTCGCTTCGAAGATAGCCGTGCTGGCGATCGGGTAGCCCGGCATCTGAGTGGCTATCGCGGTATTCTGCAGGTTGACGGACATGGTGCCTATAACAAGCTTGCCAGATCTGACGGAGGCAATGACGGCGTGATGCTGGCCTACTGCTGGTCCCATAGCAGGCGCAAGTTCTACGAGCTCCACGCTTCAGACAGCTCCAAGATCGCCACCGAGACGGTGGAACTGATGGCGAAGCTCTGGCAGGTGGAAGAAACAGCTCGCGGGCAAAGCCCTGACGCCCGTGTCGCCGCGCGCCAGGCGACATCTGCTGCGGTTGTCACGGAGCTCTTCGCCCTCTGGCAGAAGACCCTACCTCGGATCTCTGGCAAGTCGAAGCTGGCCGAGGCGATCCGCTATGCCACCTCGCGTCGCTCCATCTTCGAGCGCTTTCTAACCGACGGCCGCATCGAGCTCGACAACAACATAGTCGAGCGTGCAATCAGACCCCAGACAATTACGAGAAAGAACAGCCTCTTCGCCGGCAGTGATGGCGGTGGACGGACCTGGGCGACAATTGCCACGTTGCTCCAGACAGCCAAGATGAACGACGTCGATCCGCAGGCCTGGCTCACCCAAACCCTCGAGCGCATCGCCAAAGGATGGCCCAGCAGCGATCTCGATGCACTCATGCCCTGGAATTATACGCGCTGAACGGTCTCAGCTTGCCGCTTACTCAAAAACTTCACACCAACTCTGAAAAAAAGAAGGGGAAGGGGATCAGCAAGAGAACCACTCTGTAAGCTTGTATGTGTCTTTGGACAAAATGCTTCATAAGTGCAGCGACCCAACCCTGGCGTAAAAATGCGCAATACTGAAATTTTCAGCAAGGAGCTTTCATGACTTCGAGCAGCGATGGTCGCCGCGCTCACTCAACGACGCATGCGTCGATTTCGACGCGTCGTGCGCCTTGGGCAATCTATACGAAGATCGATTGCATGTAGCCAGCTTGTCGTAGAGGTAAGGCGTCGATATTATGTCGATCTAAGTCCAGCGAAGGTATATCGTTTGAAGACCGGACGATCAGGAAACCTTGATGCTAAAAGTTTACGGGAGGGCAGCAATTCTGCTTGGTGGCACATCTCTGCTTTTCTACTCAGCGGAAACGAGGGAAGTCCTGGCGGTCTTAATCGGGGGCTACCTTCTTACATTCGCGGTTGATAGATATTTGGAGGTTATGGGTGCCCCTCGCGCGCCCACCGGGTACAGGATTTTCCGAAAGGTATTCGACTACGTCTGGAGCGGATTTGAGTCACAACATATCGATGGTTCGAAATAGCGCGGCAAAGCCAAGCCTTATCATTTGGCCTAATCTTATTGGACTGCAGATAAAGGATTTCGCGCCATTAAAGCGAGCCGCAACGACGCTACAACCGGTATCGGGTTGAGCCTAGGCGCTGCGTGGGGTGAGGATCGGAGACGCGACAGCATTGGTCGCCCATCGCGCACCCGTCTGATGCGCAGAGTCTGGCCACTCTTTGCCAACAAAAATGAAAACGTCCAGATGACAACGCCGTCAGTTGTAGGCTTCGATCATCGATCTCGTTACGTCGCCTGCAAAGCAGATCGGCGAATATCCTCCCGGCTTCGAATAAGCGCTCCTGCTGCCGCATTTGCGGCCTCGCCTATCGGTGCTGTAAGGGCATGCACACGTTCCGGGATAGCCGGCGATCGACTCCGCAATAATCCTCTGTATAATCATCGAGGGAGAAATCTTCGGCTTGACCTCGACGGTCTGCTTGACCTCCGGCGCTTCTCGTTTCGCAACGGGCTCATCATCGCTCAGAAACCTGGTAGCAACCCAGCCTTCGCGCCGGGTAAGATCGTCTCTCACGCGCGACCATTGCCCTTCGCGCGCCAGAACCATCACCTGTTTGCCTAGGTCCAGTCGATCAATGATACTGGCTTTTGCGTTCGGCGTCTGTCTTAAGGCGACGCTGTTTCCCCGCACGAACTTGGGCTCAGCGCGCTCAGTATTCTGCGCAGGAGGCACGGGTGTCGAGCGCTTAACCGGTGTCGACGGCGGCAGAGGCTTTGGTGGTTGATCCGGCGGCAGTTTCGCGGGAGCGGACGGCGCGGTAGATGTCGGCGATGGAGTTGCTACCCCTCGACCACCCTCTCGCGTCTCGCCGAGTTTCATGATCCCGAGCAACATCTTGCCGCATAGCAGCCAGTACCGTTTTTGCATAAGCGCCCCCTAGATCATTATGGCAGACGCAATCGTTTCTGATCAAGTAGTACGGCAATGAAATTCAACTATCCCGAGCGCATGCTACCGGTGTAGATAGTGAGAAGTTTCTGATGACATTGGAGCACTTCCTGGAATCCGAATCGCAATAGCTCGATCCGAACAGATCGAATGCGAGGCTGACAATCTCGCATGCGGCGAACTGTGAGTATTGGTGGCTCGAATTCTCGGCAATGCATGCAACGTCCGACCTCCCCATCTTTTCTGCGTGATAACCACCCTTACCTTCCACGACCTCTACAGCACTAAGGGCACAAGAATGGCTCTGGCAGAACTGACTGCGCCCAAGATCGTGGCGGTCACCGTGCACAGCTTGAGAGACATGAGGCAATGCTCGTCCTGCACTGTCTGGGCGGCCGGGCGGATTTAGTGTCAAGCGCATTGCAGAAGATGATGAGATCGACATCACCTCCTGCCCCGATGCGTGACGGTGCGATCTAGCGCGAACGAGCGCGATCTTTTGCGACGCGAGCTGGCGGTGTTTGTGAGGGCTGCTTAAAAAGGAAATATCTGGTCTTTTTTCAGGCGGAACGATGTCCTCGCAAAAGTGTTTAGGTGTGGCAAAACGCAGTCGGCCGGGCTGCGCCGCTCTTTGCGTGCAGGAAGCGTACACAAGCTTCAGATCAGCTGCACCCTTAGGACTGATTTCTTTAGAGGAGACCCTCATGAACTCGATCATTTACTTGGTGGGACTAGTCGTAGTTGTCCTGTTTGTTCTCTCTCTGTTGGGGTTACGTTGATGGTAGGATCTGAATTGATTGAGAACCCAAATCGCAGCTACGTTGACTGGCCAGCGATTTTTGCTGGAACCGCTATTGCGTCAGGTACCATGGCCGTGTTTACCGCATTCGCCGGTGGGCTGGGATTAAATGCAATTTCGGCCGACAACGGCAGCGAAATCAGCATGACATGGCTCATCATCACCGGCCTGTTCGTGGTGGTTTCGATGGTCGCGTCTTACATGCTCGGCGGTTACATTGCGGGCCGAATGCGACGACCAATTTCGGATACTACGTTACGTGATGAACGGACAACGCGAGACGGTGTAAATGGTCTTGTTGTATGGGGCATTGGCACCGTCGTTTCAGCGTTCCTAGCGCTCGGCGTAGTGTCAGGTGGAGCAAAGGCAGTCGGGAGTGTCGCACAGACAGCGGTCGAGGCAACCGGCTCTGCTGTTGGCGGCGCAGCGCAAGGTGCAGGTCAGTTGGCAGGCGGCGTCGTGTCAGGCGCTGGTAACGCGCTCGGTGGTGTTGCTCAAGGCGCAGGTCAGGCTGCCGCTCCAGGCATCGAGCAGTCGCTGCCACAGGGCCTAAAGACGAACCCGATCGACTATTTCACCGATACTATGCTGCGGACGGACACGCCTGCTCTTGGGACCGATCCGAACGCTGCCGACTTTCAGCGTCAAGCTGGTGGCATCCTGAGCAATCTGCTTTCCACGGGCGAAATATCAGATGGCGATAAGGCGTGGCTGGCCAACCAGATCGTTGCCCGCACGGGTATCCCGCAGGCTGACGCACAGACGCGGGTGAATCAGACGGTCGAGCGTGTGCAGGCTGTGCGTACGGCAGCGCAGCAAAAAGTTGACGAAGCACGGAAGAAAATCGACGAACTGAGAGCGCAGGCTGAGAAGGCTGCCGAGGACGCTAAGACAGCAGCTGCAGACGCCGCAGAGAAGGCTCGCATCACAGGCATCCTTACCGCATTCCTGTTGGCAGCTTCGTCACTCGTGGCGGCAGTTGCGGCCTATATTGGCGGTGTGCACGGTGGACGTCACCGCGATGAAGGTCGCGTGTGGGGTGGCCTTGCGTATCGCAAGTAACTAAACGCAGTGAGGCTCTTCGTAGAGGGCCTCACTGCTACAAGCGGCAGAAAGGTCGGTGCGGTTCGCCCCGGCCTTTTTGTTTTTGGATTGTCGCTATTCATTCCTTGATGACAGCGCCTGCCATGTATGGAACCCTGTTTCCGCCATATGCATTTATGGGCCGTAAGGAGAATGCACATGGACGATTTGAGAAACCAGCCGTACACCGTCGAGCAGCTTCAACAGGAGTATGCTCTGAGCCTGCCCAAGGCTGTTGAGGTGTTAGGTCGTTTTGGCGGATACCGGTCATTGATCGATAAGATGATGAAGCGATGTCCGCAATGCGAAAGCAACCGTCACTGAACGGGTTCAAAATCGCTCAGAAAATGCACGCAACCCAGCCTTCGCGCTGGGTAAGGTCATCTTGCCCGCGGGACCACCGACCCCTTGTGCCAATAACCCCACCCATTTGCCCGGATTTAGCTGGTCAAGGATGCTGGCTTTCGCGTTCGGCGCGTGTCTTGAGGCAACGCTGTTTTCTCGCACGAACTTGGGTTGAGCGCGCTCAGTGTCTTGCGCAGGTGGCAAGGCTGTCGAGCAATTAGAGGGTGCCGAAGGCGGCAGAGCTTTTGGCGGTTGATCCGGCGCCAGTTTCGCGGGAGCGGATGACACAGTGGCTGTCGCGATGGAGATGCGGCGCCTCGACCACCCTCTGGCGTCTCGCGCACCTGCTTGCAATTCTAACCGCAATAGCTCGATCCGAAAAGGCCAGTGGAAGGTTGATGATATCGCCGCGGGGCTCCACAAGCTTCGAGTGCACACTCCTCCGTGGATCTTAAAGCTCTACCTCAGAGCCGACTTTGCGTGTATCAAGTTTTCGATGTCTTTACCTACCCCACCTCCCGTCCTAGCAGCTTCAACGGACCCAGATGACAGTCGTCGCATCCTATCTCTACCGCAACGGTAAGCGCACCAATGAGGTCGCACTCTCATCGCAACCTTTCGAGATCACCGCGGGCGACTTTGTCTGGATCGGACTGACAGATCCGACGGTTGGAGAAATGGCGCACCTCAAGGCGATGTTCGGGCTTCATTCCCTTGCGGTCGAAGATGCACTCAACGGACGGCAGGTGCCCAAAGTTGACATTTATGGGGATCAGCTATTCGTCGTCGCCAAGACCGCTCATCTCGAGAATGACAAGATCATCTACGGTGAGACCTGTATCTTTGTCGGCCAACAGCACGTCATCACAGTCCGGCACGGATCGGCCCGATCACACCAGAAACTACGCGAACAACTCGAGCAGGCGCCGCAGCTCCTCTCGCACGGTCCCGACTATGTTCTCCACGGCATTCTGGATTTCATCGTCGATGGCTATCTGCCACTCGTGGAAACAATTGAAGACCGAGTACTCGAGATCGAAAAGCACGTCCTCATTTCTTTCCTCGAACCGGAACAAATCCGCAGGATCTTCCGGATGCGCAGGCAGGTCATCAAGTTTCAGAGGGTAATTGGGCCAATGGCGGAAGTTGCCAGCAAACTCGCCCATCTTGAACTGCCCTGCGTCGACGACAATGCGAGACCGTTCTTCAGGGACGTTCATGATCATGTCCGCCGCGTGGAAAACATGGTGATCGGGCTGCGCGATATTGTGACATCTGTGTTCGAAGCCGCAAATCTTCTCGAGCAACAGCGGCAAGGCGCGATAACTCGGCAACTTGCCGCATGGGCGGCGATCCTGGCTGTGCCAACGGCTATCGCTGGCATATACGGCATGAACTTCGAGAATATGCCTGAGTTGAAGACCGAGTACGGATATTACGTTGTAATAGGGATCATTGTGGTGCTTTGCGCCATTCTTTACTACCGGTTCAAAAAAGCAGGCTGGGTATAGACGCTCTTGAAAGGGCTAGAACCGAGGACACCCGAATGCAGTCGTTTATTGTTCCTGAAAACTAAGGTCAAAACTTATGAGATTGAACCTGTTCTGAGGAGACATGAAGCTGCGCGACTAAAATCCGATCTGCACTTTCATTGAGCGGCTTCTATCGCTAGCGACTTCGAATGCCGATATCGCATCGCTAAGAGGAAAGGTTTCTGTGAGCAACGGCTTGAGATCAACGCGACGCTTGTTGATGAGATTAACCGCCTGACCGAATTCCTCGTGGAACCGGAAGGTCCCTTTCATCTCGATTTCCTTCGCCACCACCAAGTTCTGTGGAATCGACACGTCCCCTCCGAGACCGAGCTGTACCACCGTTGAACGCGGACGCAACACTTCGAGGCCGGAGCGAACAGCGCGTTCGTTGCCCGACGCTTCAAACTGGACGTCGAAATAGCCCTTGTTCGCCGAATAGGCCGAGAGCTCTTCCGGATTTTTCGAGACACTGATAACGCGATCGGCACCGATCTCCGCAGCCTTCCTTAATACCGCGTCCACGACATCGGTCACAACTATTTCTCGGGCGCCGTGGGCACGGGCCGCGACGATAGCGAGCGCGCCTATCGGTCCGCATCCCGTCACGAGAACACGTTTGTCAGCGAGATTGCCGGCACGATTGACGGCGTGAAGCGTAACGGCAAACGGTTCTGCCATCGCCGCTTCATTGATCGACACACCATCGGCGACCTTATGGCACTGCCAGGCTTCGGCAACCAATCGCTGACAGAACGCCCCTTGGATGTGCGGCATGGGCATGGCTGACCCGTAAAAGCGCATGTTCATACAATGGTTCTGTTGTCCTTCGAGGCAATACTCACAGTGATTGCAGGGGCGGCTTGGGGAGACGGCAACCCTGTCGCCTACCGCTAGACCGGAAACGCCTTCGCCGAGCGCCTTAATTGTACCCGCGACTTCATGACCGAGAATCATCGGCTCACGAACGCGCACTGTGCCAAAGCCGCCGTGATTGTAATAGTGGAGATCTGATCCGCAGATGCCTCCCGCCTCAATGGCGACTTCCACCTGTCCGGTTCCAAGCGTCTCGACTTCCCTTTCCTCGATCCGCAAATCCTTGGCGGCGTGAATAACGACGGCTTTCATCGGGCTATCCTTAGATGACGGGGGTTGGGAGGGCATTGCCGGCGAAGTGGGCCACGAGATTGTCGCGAACCAGCTTGCCCATTGCTTTACGGGTTTCAATTGTTCCCGAAGCGTGATGCGGCTGCACCAGGACATTGTCGAGCTTCAGGAAGCGCGGATTGAGATTTGGCTCGCCTTCGAATACGTCGAGCGCGGCGGATCCGAGCGTCCCGCTTTCCAGGGCGTCGAGCAGTGCATCCTCATCTACATTCGAGGCACGCGAGATGTTGACCAACATGCCTTCGGGCCCAAGGGCTTCGATGACATCCTTGGAAACGATATGGCGTGTGGCGGCTGAAGCGGCGAGCGTGACAAACAGGAACTCAGAATGCCGGGCGAGTTCAACTGGATCGGCGATGAAGGTCATGTCCTTGGCAAAATCCTTTGCCGCCACATCGCTGTAAGCGATATCCATGTCGAAGCCTCTGAGGCGCTTGGCAACCTCGAAGCCTATCCGGCCGAGACCCAGCATGCCCGCCTTCCGGCCCCAGACCTTTCGCTTTAGCGGGTAGAGGCCTTTCACCGACCAGCTTCCGTCCTTTACCCAACGCTCCGCACCAATCATTCCGCGTGACTGAACGAGCATCATGGCCACACCGAGATCGGCGACGTCGTTGGTCAGCACATCCGGCGTATTGGTGACGCGAATGCCACGTGCGCGGCAGGCCTCGAGATTGACCGCATCGTATCCGACCCCGTACACAGAAACCACTTCCAGCTTCGGCAACCTGTCGATCAGCTCGGCCGAGGCGCCGAGCTCTCCACGAGTGGCGATCCCGCGGATGTTGCCGCGGTGCTGCTGCAGGAATACGTCGCGATCTGTCGCCTCATAAAGCTTGCGGACTTCAAATTTTGCGTCGAGCTCGACGAGATCCCATTCCGGGTACGGGCCGACAAGGAGTATCTCCGGCTTGGTCATAGTGTCCTCCATCATGAATTTATCGATTATCTGTTGTCGTCGCAAAATCGATCGCGGCGATGCGGGCAATGGCATCGGAGACAATCCGTTCGAGCGGCTGTTCGATTTCCACGGTCACCACGTCCCGCTCGTCCTGTGGTAGTTCCAGCGTTGCCAACTGGCTGTCCAGCAGCGACAGCGGCATGTAATGGCCTTCACGGGCACCCATTCGCGACGAGAGCAGCGTTCGGGCGCCCTGCAGGAACACGAAGGTGATTGGCCGTCCCGCCCTCATGCGCAGCAGATCGCGATAGGATCGTTTCAACGCGGAGCATGAAACGATAGTCTGCTCGTCTTTGCCAAGCTCACCGCCGAGTAACTCCAACCAGGGCCAACGGTCGGCATCCTCCAACGGAATGCCCTGTCGCATCTTTTCGACATTGGCGACCGGGTGACGGCTGTCACCTTCGATAAAGCGGCAGCCGAGCGTGGATGCGAGCCGTTCGCCGACGGATGTCTTGCCGCAACCGCAGACACCCATCACGACGATCGGACCGGTACAGCGTGTCGTCTCAAAGGGATGTGGTGATGCCGCCGTCGACATAAAGCGTGTGTCCATTCACGAAAGAGGAAGCCTTGCCGGACAGGAACACTGCGGCACCGACGAGTTCATCGACATTGCCCCATCGAGCTGCTGGCGTGCGTTTTTCCAGCCAGGAGGAAAATTCTTCGCTGTCGACCAGCGCCTGGTTGAGCGGCGTTTTAAAGTAACCGGGTGCAATCGCATTCACCTGCAGGCCATATTTGGCCCAGTCGGTGCACATACCGCGCGTCAGGTTTTTCACTGCCCCTTTCGTTGCCGTGTAGGGCGCGATGCCCGGACGGGCGAGTTCACTCTGGACGGAAGCTATGTTGATGATCTTTCCCTTGCCGCGTCCGATCATGTGACGCGCAACGGCCTGTCCAACGTAAAACACACTGGAGACATTGGTCTTCAGCAGCTGCTCCCAACGATCAATCGGAAAGTCCTCGAGCGTCGTACGAAACTGCATGCCGGCGTTGTTGATGAGAATGTCGATAGGACCGATGTTCTCCTCGACGGCCTCGACACCACGCTTGACCGCTTCGGCATCCGTCACGTCGAAATCTGCCGTTTCAACCGAGACGCCCGTTTCCGCTTTCAGCGATGCCGCGGCTTCCGCAAGCCTCAGCTTGTCGCGGCCATTGAGAATGACGGACGCACCATGGTCGATGAGGCCTTTGGCGAGCGCCAACCCAATACCCTGCGAGGAGCCCGTGACCAAGGCACGTGAACCGGAAAGATCGAAAAGTGGAAACGTCATCGGAACCTCGTTCCTTGATCCAAGGAATATCAACATGCTTCATGGGAGAACGGCGTAACGAACATTTACGCCGTTCAGATACTAGAATTCGAAACGCCTCGTGCGTCTCCGGTCGTACTGTCAAAGTCAGATATCGACGACAAGCCCTTTAGCCATCAAAACAGGCTCCAGATTGCTGACTTCGATAACGGATTTGCCCTGCTTGTAGGCTTCGATATAGCCCGCCTCGGCATCTTCGCGGATTTGCGACAGTCGTGCTGATTCTTGCGCGTCTTCACGGCGTACGACGACTAGGCCATCCGCATCGCCGACGACGATATCGCCCGGGTTGATGATCTCACCGCCGACGATGATGCTGTCGTTCACAGCGGCAATGGTTTCCTTCACCGTGCCCTTGATGCAGACGCTGAGCGAAAAGACAGGGAAACCAAGGTCTCTTAGTTGCGGCGTGTCGCGCACGCCAGTGTCCGTTATCAAACCGCCGATGCCTTTCGCGAGGCAGGCATTGGCCAGAACGTCGCCAAACGAGCCTGCTTCCTCATATTCGCCTGCGGACACGACGATGATGTCGCCAGGCTTTGCGTAGTTGATGGCGAGCTGCAACATGATGTTGTCGCGCGGCGCACATTTCACGGTAAAGGCCGGGCCGCACAGTTTCATGCGGTAATCGACCGGCTTGAGGCGGGAGGAAAGTGCGCCTTTGCGGCCCTGCGCCTCATGGATGGTGGCGGGTGAAAACTTCGAAAGGGCTTCGATGTCCGCCTTGCTTGGCCGTTCTGCGATATCTTTGATGTGGATCATAAAAACCTCCCACGGTAAGGACGGCGGCGGGTGCGTCCCGCCGCTTGTATTGAGCTTGATTGTTATGTTTCAGATCGTTGCCGTGGCGTTGCCCGGCAGGATCAAGGGATCGGGTCGAACTTCAGCTCGGACAGCGGAACGACCTTGTCGGTGCGGCTCATCTTGTACTCGGTGTTTGGTCCGAGCCACTTGTCCCAGATCTTGTTGAGTTCCCCATCCGCATCCAGCTTGCGGAGGACTTTATTGATCTTCGCCGTCAGCTTCGGATTGTCCTTCGCCATGCCGATGCCGATGGGCTGGTAAAGCATCGGCTCCTCGATCATGCGCATCGGCTTGCCCTTGGTTTTGGATTCATTGACGAACTTGGTCGTGGTCATGGTGTTGGCCACCATGCCGCGCGCCTTGCCCTGCTGAACTGCGAGGTAAGCGGACGCCGTGTCCTGGAACGTCAAAGGCTCGGATTTGTTGATCTTGATCGACATTTCCGAAGTAGAGCCCTTGGTGGACGCTACGCGCTGGCCTTCATAATCGGCCTTCTTCTGTCCAGCGTCGTCAACCGGCACGATCAGCATTTCCTTGGCGAGATAATAGGGGTCGCTGAACTGGATCTGCTCGGCGCGGCTCTGAGTGTAAGCGAGGTTGGCGACGGTGATATCGACCCGACCGAGCTTGACCTCCGGCACGCGGGCTTCGACCGAAACCGGCTTGATTTCCGCCTTCACGCCCAGTTCATTGGCGATGGCGTTGCAGAGATCAACGTCGAAGCCTGCCATTTCGCGGGTCTTTGGATCGGGCGCGGCGAAAGGAACAACGTCTGCGAAAGTCGCGCACCGCAGCACCTTGTTGTTCATGACCGTGTCCAGCTGATCGGCAGACGCTGGTGAAGCAAGCGCCGTACCGGCAAGGATGGCCGTTAGCGTTAGGGATTTCCAGTTCATTCTCGTTCTCCTCTTATTGATTGATCTATCAGTGGCGCAGATCGGCCAGGAACCGCTGCGCACGCGGATGGCGTGGTGTGTTGAAAAACTCTTCTGGCGTAGCTTTTTCAAGGATTTGACCGGCATCGATGAACCAGATGCGGTCGGCAACTTCTCGGGCAAAGCCCATTTCGTGGGTGACGCACAGCATGGTCATGCCTTCGGCAGCCAGACCCTTCATGACGGACAGCACTTCGCCGACCATTTCTGGGTCGAGCGCACTCGTCGGCTCGTCGAACAGCATGACGGGCGGCTCCATGGCGAGCGCGCGGGCAATAGCAACACGCTGCTGCTGACCACCGGACAGTTGGCCAGGGTAAGCGCCAGCCTTGTCTGAAAGACCGACTCTTTCAAGCAGCGTCAACGCCTTATCACGGGCGACATTGGGTGCCACACCCTTGACGCGGATCGGCGAAATCGTAACGTTTTCTAGGACCGAGAGATGCGGGAACAGGTTAAAGCTCTGGAACACGAAACCCACGCGACTTCGTAGCAGGTTGAGTTCACTCGTCTTCGTAGCGGCATGAATATCCTGACCATCCAGCGTAATCGAGCCGCTACTGATCTCTTCGAGGCGATTGACGGTGCGGATCAGCGTGGATTTACCGGAACCTGAGGGACCGCAAATGACCACCACTTCACCGCGGGCAACCTCGGCATCGACATTCTTCAAAACCTCGTAGTCGCCATAGCTCTTGCAGACGTTCGAGATGCGGATCGTCTTGTCAGTCGATGGTACTGTCATGGCTGCTCCGTTATGATTTTGGCTTGCGTCATCACCGCGTGTTGCGGACGGCTGACGACCCCGGCGCGGCGCTTGGCAATACGGCGCTCGATGGTGTTTGCGAGATAGGTCAGGCTCCAGCAGATGGCGTAATAGACGATCGCCAGGATGAGGAAGACCTGGAATGGCTGCGTAAGTAGCTGGTTGTTCACCTGGCTTGCTGCAAAGGTCAGGTCCGGCACGTTGATGACGTAACCGAGCGTGGTGTCCTTGATCGTCGCCACAAAGGTCGAGATCATGCTCGGGATCATATTGTAGAGCGCCTGCGGCAGGATAATGAAGCGCATAGCCCCCAAATAACTGTGGCCGAGTGCTCTCGCCGCATCCATCTGCCCTGCACCGAGAGCCACGATGCCGGCTCTGACGACTTCACTTAAGAATGCGCCCTGATAGAAGACGAGCGTCACAAGCATGATCATAAAGCTCGGCACGTCCGCACCCGTCCAAAGTGGAATCAGGAAGTAAGCCCACAGGATAAGCATCAGCAGCGGCACGCCACGGGTAACGTAGACCAGCCCCGTTACCGGCCAGCGAAGCGCGCGCCATTTCGAAAGCCGCGCGAGCGCCATGAGGATGCTCACCGGGAAGGCAAATGCGATAGCAAGCGCAGAAAGGATGATCGTATTCGCCAGACCGCCGAGCGGGCCGTTCGGATACTGACCGATCAGAAGCAGCAGCCAGTAATCGTGAACGATGGTAATCATGTCGCCGATCATGCGCGCGCCCTCCATGCTGGATCGAGGCGCATCGAAAGATAAGCGCCCACGGCCATGATCAGCAGCGAAATGACAAGGTAGAGGACAGTTCCGACCAGATAGATTTCAAAGGTCTGGAAGCTAAGGTTCTCGATTTCCTTCACCGCATGGGTCAGCTCCGACGCCCCGATTACCAGTGCGAGGCTGCTGTTCTTGAACAGCGAGACGCTGTGATTGATGAGCGGTGGCAACGCGTTACGCACACCCTGAGGCATGATAATGAAGCGCATGGAAGAGAGATAACCATGGCCGAGCGCTTTGGCCGCTTCCATCTGTCCTGGATTGACCGAACGCAGACCGGAGCGCAAATCCTCGCTGAAATAGGCCGCCTGGCAGAGCCCGAGACCCACTATGGCAAAGATCGCCTCGGCATTATGATCGATCAGCCAACCGGAAAGACCGGAAGGCAGAAGCGTGAAGATACCAAAATACCAGAGCATTAGCTGCACCAGCGTCGGCACATTGCGGTGGTAGGAAACATAGGCTGCGACGATGCGGTCCCCGAAACGGAATGGCGAAAACCGGATGCAGAGAAGGATCAGCGCCAGCGTCATCGCAAGAGACCACGAACCGAAGAAGATGATGAAGGTCATCTGAAGGCCGTGGACCAGCATCCCCACATATTCGGGATTGCTGAGGATCGCTGAAAGATCGAAGCCGCTCACGGCTTTCGTTCCTTCAATGCTTCAGCCGCCAACACGTCCTGTGGCTTGGTCGTTTGCAGTCCGCCCATCACCTGCAAGGTCGGGGTGATTTCCATGTGGCCAATATTGACGGCGACGGGTGCGGCAATGGCGAAGGCGATTGCGTCGGCAATGTCTTCGGCCTTCGGCAGCTCGAAACCGTCGATGAAACGTTCGCGTATGCTCGGATCGTTGCCGTGGACATGATTGAATATGTCCGTTGCGACGCGACCGGGGCAAACCTCGGTGACGCGGACGCGCTTGCCGAATGCGTCGATCCGCAGCTGGTTCGACAGCATGGCGACACCTGCTTTGACGGCATGATAGGTGGAATTGCCGCCGAAATTGTAGTTTCCGGCAATAGAGGAAATGTTGATGACGTGACCGCGATCACGCTCCACCATGCCCGGCACCACGAGGCGGCAGATGTGGAGTACGGCACGCAGGTTCACATCAACGAGAAGATCGATATCTTCAGCATCCGCCTGAAGAAACTTCTTCGGCCTGTCGACACCTGCGTTGTTTACCAGAATGTCGAACTGCACCTTGTTTGTGAGCTCGGTCAAAGCCGAGCGATCCGTCACGTCGATTGCGTGCGAGATGCAGCCGGTGCGCTTGGCCAGATCGTTCAAGGCATCTGCACTGCGAGCGATGGCGTGGACTTCGATGTTTTCGCGGCGGAGCCGCTCTACGACTGCGGCGCCGATACCGGATGAAGCACCAGTGACCAATGCGGTCTTGTAATCGGAGAATGGCATTCTGATCCCCTTTTTTGTTGTCGTGAACATTAGCGAAGCTTTGTTGCCTTGCCTAAGACCGATTACTTTTGAGGTAATAAGTAAGTTTTATGGAGCGCCGCAAAAGGCGTCTTTGCCTGCACGGAACGGGCCAATCCTCATGATTGCTTTGACTATGGGCGGCGCTCCGCGTTGCAAAAGAGGCGATAGGCTGTAAGCTATCGGCAACCGCAAATACTTTCGCATCAGCATGGACATCAGACGCTTAAAATCATTCATCGTCATCGTGGACAGCGGTAGCATAACGCGCGCTGCCGACATTCTTCATCTCGCCCAACCGGCGCTCAGCCAGCAGCTCGCTGCATTGGAAGAGCACTTTGGGCAGAAGCTGCTTATCCGTAGCCAGCAGGGTGTAACGATGACGGATGCTGGTCATGCCGTTTATCGCCATGCGCAAATCATCCTTCGGCAAATGGAACAGGCGCAGATGGATGCGTCGGCAGCGGGAAATTCGATTGCTGGGCGGGTATCCGTTGGTCTGGTGCCGTTCAGTAGTGCTGCCACTCTATCGGTCGATCTCCTAGCCGAAACACGCAAGCGTCACCCCGGCATCCTCATTCATCTGACTGAAAGTGTCGGGCAGACTTACAGCCAGATGATAATGAACGGCCGTCTGGAAATGGCATTGATACACGGCGTCGGCCCGATCAAGGGCGTGCGTTTCGAACCGGTGCTGAGCGAAGAATTTTATCTTGTCGCGCACCGGGATTTTGCCATCGAATCGGACACGAAACCGATGCCGATTGCCGCACTGGATGGTGTGCCGATGCTGATGCCACCCGCCTACAACTTTGTGCGTCGTGCGGTTGATGTGGCCTTTACCCGAAGCCGGATTAATCTCAAGGTCGTTGCTGAAGTGGAAATCGTCAGAACGCTGGCCCGCGCTGTCGCTAGCGGTCTCGGAGCCACTATAATGCCGAAGGCGATTGCCGACCGTATCGTCTCGGAAACCAGCGAACCTCTGGTCTGCCGTATCCTATCTCCCCGCATCGAGGAAACCCTGTCGCTCTGCACGTCTGATCAGAACTCGCTATCTGAACCGGCTTTTGCCGTGAAAGATATTCTCGTCGAACTGACCGAAAACTTGAAGCTTTGACGAAGTTCACTGGCCCGATTACAGAGCCAGTGAACGGTTCTCCAATCAACGCATGTCCTTGCAGAATTGCGCAATGCGGGCGCAACCCTCGTCCAGCATTTCCATGCTTGTGGCATAAGAAATACGGAAATAGGGGCTCATGCCGTAAGCTGCTCCCTGCACGGTGGCGACGTGATGTTCGTCCACCAGCGCCATGACGAAATCGACGTCACCTTCGATTTTACGCCCGCCCTTCGTGGTCTTGCCGATAAGGCCGGACATGTTCGGGTAGAGATAGAACGCGCCTTCCGGCTTGTGGCAGCGCAAGCCGTCAATTTCGGCTAGCTTCCCCAAAACGAAATCACGGCGTTCGCTGTAGATCGCGGCGCGCTCCTTCAGCAAATCCTGCGGTCCGTCCAGTGCCGCAATCGCTGCGGCCTGAGAAACGGTTGCGATGCCGCCGCTGTTCTGGCCGTTTACGTTGCTGATGGCGGCAATCAGTTCCTTCGAACCGCTGGCGCAGTAGCCCAGGCGCCAGCCGGTCATCGCGTAGGCTTTCGACACGCCATTCATCGTCAGGACACGGTCGTAAAGACGTGGCTCGACATCGGCGATCGTGCCGAATTCGAAGCCATCGTAGACCAGGTGCTCATAAATATCGTCTGTCAGTATCCAGACATGAGGATTACGCAGCATCACTTCTGCTATTGCCGCCATCTCGACGCGCGAGCAGGCAGCACCGGTCGGATTATTCGGGAAGTTCAGCAAAAGCCATTTCGTGCGGGGTGTGATCGCCGCTTCCAGATCCTCTGGACGAAGCTTGAAGCCCGTTTGTTCAAAACAGGGAACGGCGACGGGAACACCTCCGGCGAATTTGACGATATCCGCATAGCTGACCCATGATGGAGTGGGAATGACGACCTCATCACCGGGGTTACAGGTCGCCAGCATGGCATTAAAAATCACCTGTTTGCCGCCACCCGATACGATGATCTGGCTGGCATCATAGGTCAGATTGTTGTCACGCTTGAATTTTCTGGCAATCGCCGCCTTGATTGCGGGCATGCCATCCATCGGCGGATACTTGGTCTGTCCGCCAAGAGCAGCCTCGTGCGCAGCCTCTATCGCATGTGCGGGCGTCGGGAAATCCGGCTCGCCCGAGGAAAGACTGACAACCTTAACACCTTGGCCCGCCAATTCTCTGGCACGCTGGGTCATTGCGGCTGAAGCGGAAATCGAGACGTTCTTCAATCGATCGGCGGTGGAGGACATTGACATGATCTTTCTGTGAGATGGACAAACAGGGCCGAACAGCGGCCGTTAAGATGCAAGTTCCGAAGCAGGCGCGAGCGTTGCACCCGAAGAGATGATTTCACTGCGCACGATTGACGCGAGTTCCAGTGACCCGGGCGTGTCGCTATGGACGAGGATCGATCTGGCAGGCATCGAGATGATAGTGCCGTCGATGGCCTCGACCGTTCCTTGCGTGAGGAAACGGCGGACGCGGGTGCGCACCGATGGCTCATCCTTGACCACGGCCCCGGGGAGGCCTCGGGCGACAAGGTTGCCCTTTGCATCATAGGCACGGTCGGCCAGAAACAGCGCCAGCGTCTTCAACCCGGCGCGCTTTGCCGCTCTTTCGATTTCGCTATCTGGCGTCACGAATACGACAAGCTCGGGATCGACTGCGGAAATGGCGTTCATCATCATATCGGCAAGTGCGGGGTCGCGATTGACCATGTTTCCCATCGCCGCGTGGAAGCTGAAATGCCCGACGTTTATGCCTTCGCCTCTGGCAATCGCGGTCAGCGCACCGAGCTGGTAGAGCATCTGCTGGCGCAGCTCATCCGGTCGAAATGGAAGTTCGCGGCGACCGAAACCCGAGCGATCCGGCAGACCGGGATGGGCACCGATGCCGACGCCGTTCTTTTTCGCCAGACGCACCATACGCCCCATCGTATCCGGGTCGCCACCATGGAAACCGCAGGCGATATTGGCCGAGGAAACGAGCTTCATCATTGCTTCGTCGTCGCACAGCCGATATGGGCCGAAGCCTTCGCCCATGTCGGAATTGAGATCGAACTTCATAACGCCTTCCCCTCCCCTCAGACCATCGCACTCAGAGCACGTTTGACCATCGGTACAGTTTTCCGGATATCTTCGACGTAGAGCGCAATCGCCTGCTCCAGCCGCCGCGCTTCCTCATGGCTGGACCGGACGAACCTGATCTTGCCGCCTGCCCGGGCCTGACCCAGCCGCCAGAGATCGGCCTCGATCACGCCTGCGATCTTCGGGTAGCCGCCTGCGGTGTTCGCATCACTCATCTGGATGATCGGCTCACCACCCGGCGGAACCTGCACCACGCCCGGAACCACTCCATGCGAGCGCATTTCGATGGCCTCGGTCGGCTTGATCGGGTCGCCGGAAAGCCGATAACCGGTTCGGTCACTACGTGACGAAATCCGCCAGGTTTGGGCCCAAAATGCTTCGCCATCATCGCTGAAAAGGTGATGTTCGCCCGCCGGAATGGCGCGCACCTGCAGAACGCCATCGACAACGGGTGGGAATAGGTCAGACATAGCATTGGATGGATCGACCACGGCGAGGCCGTTCAAAGGCAGCGGCGCAGGATCAGCAACCTCGCCGATTTCCAGCCTGTCACCATTAGACAGAGGCCGTCCTTCATGGCCGCCGAAATTGCCGCGCAGCGCGGTGCTCCGTGATCCCATCAGCGCCGGTACATCCACGCCGCCAGTCACAGCAATGTATGAGCGGGCGAGTTTGGGTGGCTGATGTAGTTCCAGAACGGCGCCCTC